>Ga0209604_1000118_pt1 | contig 72427 bp, 54 predicted proteins | sample AD_UKC097_MetaG_FD_184405 | JGI IMG/M metagenome (GOLD analysis project Ga0209604, IMG submission 184405) | Active sludge microbial communities of municipal wastewater-treating anaerobic digesters from USA - AD_UKC097_MetaG (SPAdes) (version 2) | ecosystem: Engineered > Bioreactor > Anaerobic >...
AGGCCGCCTTCTTTGTTATCCGGGCCCGGCACAATCTGCGCTACCAGCGGTGTCAGTCGGCGGACACCGCGTCCGCCCCCGGCGTGCAATGCGATCAAACCATCCGCTTCAAAATCTACCGCACCCATCGGGCGTATCCCGATCAGCTGCGCCGGGTGCGATTTTTCGATGCCGAATCGCATCGCCAGTTCACGTTCCTCACCAACAACTTTGTCCTGCCGCCGCTGACCATCGCCCACCTGTACAAGCACCGCTGGCAGGTCGAGATCTTCTTCAAATGGATCAAATCCCATCTGTTGATCGAACGCTTTTTGGGCACCTCGCTCAATGCCGTCAAGATCCAGATCTGGGTCGCCATCACCGTCTATGTGCTGTCGGCGCTGATCAAACAGCACCTCCACCTGGACCGCAGTCTCTACGAAATTCTGCAGATTCTCAGCGTCACTCTGTTTGAGAAAGTGCCTCTTATAGAAGTACTTACCAAATCTACCATGCCTGACGAAAAGAGCCCTCATTGCAAGCAACTGAAACTATTCGACTTTTAACCGGACAGTAGTGGCCTTTCATTATTAAGCATGGTTCGCCGGTGAAACCCGGTCTGAGTTTGGACTTGTTGGTCACAAATAACAGTGGCAATCAGAAGTTATCCTGTCCTGCTGATTATATCCCTGTTGCTCCAGTCATTAATGAGATCCACCTAAAGAATGGAGTTAAAGACAAGATTGCGGAGTTAGTCATTCAGGGAAAAGGACTTATTCCTGGATACACCGTATTCCTCTTTCCAGGAAATCAAAAAATCACCCAAGAGGGAGAGTTAAGTCTGGTCGATGGTGAAATGAGGCTCAAATTAAAAATCGAGGGGGAGCAAGAAACTGTTACTCTCGTGGCTTCCAACCGCATAGGTGGGGTGAGCGAGTCTAAAAGTGTATCGTTGATAGCGCAACCTCCTATCAGTCCTCCTTCTCAATAAAAATGAAGATGCGGACGGCCGAGACAAGAGGTTAAATCCATTCAAAAAGGAGGATAATATGCAAATGAATGCTTCAGGCAAGCTCCGACTGACTTTAGTAAATGTATACAGGCAGCCACTTGGCGAGAAAGTGGATGTATTCCTGCGTAACATCTCCGGAGGAGAGTTGTTGTCCGTTAGGGGCGCCAACGCGGCGAAGAGAATCCTAATCACGAATCTCCAATGCGTTCCCAGCGGCATCTATCAGATTTGGATCGATCCTCCCTCATACCTGCCAGTTGGCAGGTTCGTCAAGATCTATTCAAAGCAAAACAACGATATCATGGTCACTTTTCCCATAGATCCGGCTAAAGTAAAAGCGATCCATTCTCCCAAATACCCTGAGTTATCAATGACTCTGCGGTACCTCCTGGATCACAGTCCGCAACTGAGATGCTATGAAGGGAAGACCGGTGGGGAATTATTTGAGTCCCTTGATGATTTGAGAAAAGCAGGATTGTTGAATATTGCAGCCAAAAGCAGCTCGACTGTCTTGCCTGGAGGACAGAATGTCTTGGCTCACATCCAAGAACTGATTGAACTGCGCGGGGATCGATTCTTTGCCAGGGTTTCCCCCACCTTGAGAACGGAAATCAAGAATGCCGCCACTGGAGGATTATTCCACCCGGTCAGTGGAGCGCTCCACACCCCACCGGCGGGATATGAGACTTACCAGGATGCCGGTAGCTATAAAACAGAAGACCACTATGGAAATCTGCAAGTGTCTTTCTTTAATTCGGGAGATTCTTTCGTGGCGGACATCGACATCGATGATGCCGCGGGATTAGCTCACGTCTTTCAGGTCTTGCGCAACGCATTGAAGAATCGGCCCACACATCCGTACGACATTCATGAGATCCTGATCGCCTATCAACACTTGGATCCAGGTTATACATTCCTGAGTTAAGGGATTCGAGATTGCAGGTCAACCTTCTCTAATCTTTGGAGGAATTTCATGGCGGGCGCGTTCACGCATTTTTGCATTTGCTATGAAGCGATAAATCGACAATCTCGAGAACTCCCAGTTCCCCTCAAACGATACCTCAATCATCATGTTGAGTTCCTGCTGTTGGGTGCTGCCAGTCCGGATCTGCCGTATCTGAGTATCCAGGGTGGTGTGAATTGGGCGGATCTCATGCATTATGAAAATACAAATGGAATCGTCATCCATGGGTATGAAGAATTACAGCATGAGTGGTCGGTTGTGGAACAGCAAAACGAAAACGAAGTAAGGTTGGCGTGGTTGTTCGGATATATCTCACACTTGATTGCGGATGCCACCATTCACCCCATCGTCCAAGCGATCGTCGGTGACTACGAACATCACAAGCCGCAACACCGCGAATGTGAGATGACCCAAGACAGCATGATCTTTCTCAGACAAAGAGATCAGGAGATTCAAGATGCGGAATCGATCGCCTTGATTGCCAATTGTGACAAGCAACCATTGTTTGATGAAACCATGGAATTCTGGAAACGGCAAGCGCAGAGAGCATATCCGGCCCAGCCGGAATCGGCCAATCCTAGCTTGTGGTATGCTACATACACTACCGCCATCGACTTAGCACAAGGTGATATCCCAGATGCCTTTCGGCATGTAGGCAAAGAAATGGGGATTATCTATAGAAGATCATCGGAAATTCCGCCAGACCTTTTGGAGCGATATTTTCGCCATGTTCGACTCCCAGCGTCCACTAAAATGTGTGATTTCGAGAATTTCGGTTTTTTGTATGCAGTCAGCAATGTCAGAAAAGTTTGGTGCCGCCTTTTTGAAGGATTGCGGAACTGGGATGTTGTGGATGTAGCCAAATGTATCAAGAATTGGAATCTCGACACGGGTGTTGATCTGGCCACGGGAGAGATGACATTTTGGGAATAACCAAGCAACCTGGCGGGCCTCATGTCCTCCTGATCGTTCTTTTCATCGGGATGTCATTCCCGCCGGTTCTGGCCCAATCCAGCAAGGAGTTGCACAAATACGGCCTACTGATCACCGCGGTGCAAGTCGCGGGCGAGAAAATGTATGGGATCTATGGGGAGACACTCCCGGCCGGATTGAATCGTGGTGTATTCCTCGAATTGATGAAACGGGAACTACCCCAAAAGTACTACAAAGCGTTGGTCGATCATCGGTACGTCAACATTATCCCGAGAGGAACATATTACCGCTTGGTCGTCTTTCAAGGAAGATCTCTGATCCTCTACGACTTCAGTTGCACTGATAGAGTCGACGGCCCCGTCTTAACATCCGCGGAAAGAGTCTCTCTTGCAGACTTAGAGAAATTAGATCCATGCTCCAATTTGTCAGATTAACGCTCTCGAAATCAGGAGGCTGAAAATGACCTCGCAACACAACGCTGTACATTTCAATTGGAGTCGATCCTCTGATCCCTGTCTGGTCACGGATGTTCTCTCTGCGTCAACCGAACGAAATGTATGCGAAATTCATAAAACTCTGCGCGTAATCTTATTTGTCTTGTTTCTGTCTTTAGAAATCCTACTACCTTTCGCCCAGCTCCAAATCCAGCATCTGGATGTCGGTCAAGGTGATGGCACATTAATTGTGACTCCTTCGGGCTTGACCATCCTGATCGATGCCGGCAACAACGGGAAGGGGACCGGTGTCGTGCTGCCGTACCTGAACAGCCTAGGCATCACCCAGCTCGACTTTGTGATCGCGTCTCATTACCATGCCGACCACATCGGTGGGCTGGATGAAGTGATCAATGGTCTAGGCGCTGTCAACGTCGGCATTGTCTACGATCGGGGCACGGATGCGCCCCTGCCGGGCACAGTAACTTACACCGACTACGTTGCGGCGGCCGCAGCCGCGGGACGGGTCACCATCTCACTGGGCCAGGTCATCGACCTTGGCGACGGGGCCACGCTGACGTGTCTGGCGGTGGACGGCGATGTGTTGGATTTCGGTCACGTGGCTGACTCTGACAGCAGTGAGAACGATCTCAGCATCGCGTTTCTCCTTTCCTGGAATCGGTTTCAATATTTCACCGGTGGGGATTGCGGCGGAGAAACGACCTACTATGCTGATCTCGAGACTCCACTCGCCCCGCTGGTGGGGGACGTGGACGCCTTCAAGATCAATCACCACGGATCGGCCTACAGTACCAACCAAGTCTTCGTGGATGCCCTTCAGCCCGAGGTGGGAGTGATCAGCGTCGGAGACGGCAACTCCTACGGACATCCGGTCCAGGCCGTGTTGAACCGCCTGGCGGCTGCCGGCTGTGCGATGTACCTGACCGAGGCCGGCGCCGGCGGCACCCTGCCAGCGGGATCCGGGTGGGTGGCCGATGGCCCGATTGTCTTGACCACGGATGGATATTCCTACTCGATGGCCTTTGGCATCACCTCGCATTTGTACCCCTGCGATGATCTGGATCCGGGGGACGTGAACAGTGACGGCCTGGTGGGATTGGTCGATCTGGTCATCCTGCATCAATACCTGGCTGGAAACGTGGCGCCGGGGGAGCTGCCGTTCCTGGCACATCTGGGAATAGGGGATGTGAATGGGGATGGCGACGTGGATGGGATCGATCTGGTGGACCTGGCGGGGTGGTTGGCGGGGATGTGAGGGGATGACTCAACGGCAACGCTGGGCGCTTGCCGACCTCAGATGATCATTTACATCAGGGGTGGGTCATGATACGGTTTCGATTACTCTCTCTTGTCATATGCCTCCTGACTGTCACGGTCACTTGGGGGCAGGGTGGAATCGTCCAAGTCCTGGACGACTACGACGATCAGGACTACTTCACCAACCTGTCCGGCGCTTGGAACAAGTGGGAGCACGTCCCTGACACCTTTACTCTAGCATTCGATCACGCCCATGCCCGGGGCTGTGCGGGCGCCTGCCTGCAGGTGGACTATGCTGTCCCCACCGGCAACTACGGGGGGATCTGGATCTCACTGCTGGGCCGGGACGACTTCCCCAACTACACATTGAATTTCACCGACCTATACGGTCCGCTGAAAAACAGTACCGGTCACCCCTGTGCCGTGGAGAATGTCCACGTGCTGGCTGTGCGCTTTTGGGCCCGGGGCGCTGACCTCGGCACGTACAACCACGTGGTGCGAGTGGAGGTCAAAGACGTCACCGATGCCCTCGTCTCCACAACCTTTACCATTCCCGATGGGAGCGACTGGACAGAATACGAGTTCTCGCTATCGGGGCTGTCCGGTATCGATTGGACTCAAGTCAAGCAGGTGGTCTTTGTGCTCTCCGACACGGACAATGCCGGCCGGACTGGACGTTTCTTCCTGGATGATCTGACACTGGCCACCGACGAACCTCTGTATGACCCCGCTGTTTGGAACGACGATGCATTCCTGGACTTGGTGGCGCACCGCGCTTTTGGTTATTTTTTGCGTTTTACCGATGACAGCAGCCTGGCGCTGGATCGGGCGGCGTTTTCCGACTTGGTCAGTATCGGTGCGGTAGGCTATCAGCTCGCCGCCTTTTGCATCGGGCATCGCCGGGGGTGGGCGGACGGGATGGAAACCCGCGTCCAAGGTGTGCTCTCACGTCTAGCCGCTTTGCCAATGGGACCGGAGCCGGATTTGACTCGCGCCGGCTACAAAGGATTTTTCTACCACTTTCTTGAGGCCGGAACCGACCTGCGGAAAAATAGCCAAGTGGAACTATCTTTGTACGACACCGCCCTGCTGATGTACGGAGTTCTTGCGGCCAAGGAATGCTTTCCGGACAATCCTGTCATCCAGGCAAACGCCAACGCCCTTTATTCTGCGGTGGAATGGGATTGGATGCGTTCCGCTCCAGGGGGCCCTTTCCATCTGGCCTGGACTCCGGAAGGAGGCTTTCTGGGGCTGGCCGACGGGTATACCGATGAGGCTCTCCTGGCGGACGTTTTGGCGCTGAGCTCTCCTACTCACCCAGTGACTATGGAAACATATCTGGCGCGCTCCCGGGAGCGGGGAGCGTACCCAGAGGATCACCCGGAAACGCTTGTACCCTCATGGACTGGCTCGCTCTTTACCTATACATTTGCCGCCGGCTGGCTTTACCTACAAAATCGTGGCTTCGATCGACACCCCGCCGATCCGCTCTGGGTGTGGGACAACAACCGCCGGGCCGTAGCGGCCCACCGGCGGTTCTCCGCAGACCACGCTGATGACATATCAGCCGACGGCGACGATTGCTATACCACCTATGGGCCCGATGCGTGGGGTTTGACTGCCTGCGACAATCCCGTGCCGCCTGATTCGGGGCGACTAAGCCAGTACTCTGCCTTCGGCGCCCTGCCTACGGCGCAGCGCCTTCTGGACCCAGATGCCCAAGCCCCTCACCTGGGGACTCTGGCCGTATACGGGGCCGGCAGCTCTCTGCCTTTGGCTCCCACTGCGGCAGTGTCTGTGCTTCGCCATGCCTGGGAGGTCCCGGGGCTGTGGTCCCCGCTGTTTGGTTTCGGCGACGCCTGGAGCGCGGATCCCCACTGGTTCGAAATGAATTTGGACGGATCGCCGGCCCTGGACCCGGACGGCAATCTGGTCGTCCATCCGGCGGATTGGCTGGCCGCTCCATGGGTGGGTCACGGCGTGTTGGGAGTGGATGAAGGCCCGCTACTGCTTGGTATTGAGAATTTCCGCGCCGGGACGCTGTGGGCGCTGACGCGCCCAAGCACCCCCCTCACGACGGGCTTGGATGCGATCTTTGGGCCAGTGGGGGATCTGGATCGCGATGGGATCGCCGGCGCCGCGGATGCGCTGCTACTGGCTCACTACCTGATCGGCAATTCGCCGGCTGACCTTACTGACGACCCCTCGAAGGGCGACTTGGACGCAGATGGGCAGCTCACTGCTTCCGATCTGGTACGATTGCTGCGATTGGCGGGAGAATGATGCCCATGTGGTTATGTGGGCAGAGGACAGGTGGGGAGAAGATCAGAATTCCCGACGAGAGGATGGTCCATTCAGCTGATGAAGCTATCCCCAGAGAGCATAACGGACCGCGGTAGAAATTCTGAAATGCCACAAGGGGAGTCATGGCCAATCTTAAACATGTCGCTGAAGTGATGAAAGATGTGGAGTCTTGGAATAATTGGGTTCGCCGCCAACAATAACGTCCTGATCTGTTGAAGATTACGTCTCCTGGATACCTTCTCAGGGTGGATTCTGGAGGGAAATCAGTAGGAACCTGAACAGGTTCGGATGTTGAATATGGAGGTGTTTATGCGTTTATCAACTATCGTGGGAATGTTCGTATCTCTCGTCAACCTCGCCTTGCTTTTCGGGCAAGGCGGGCCGGGCGGAGTAGTCAACATCAAATCGGAGTTGTCCATCTGCGGCAAGACGGATGAAAACGACACGACCGAACACTTTCGATACCGCATGGGCCAGAGACTGCGGATTAAAGCGACCGGCAGTATTGCGGAGAGGATCAAGGAGGAATGGACCAAGACACAGACCCTCACGCTGTATCTTGATGCTGAGCCCATCGCTAGCCTAAAGACTCCCCCCCAGCAGGCAGGCGCGGGTGACGATCTCCGCCTGATCTTCAGCCTTGACCGCAATGCTGAAGACGAAGCCAACCGTCAGGCCTGGGACAGGCTGCTCAGGAAGAAGCCCGGTTACCTCATGAAGGTGCAGCCTACATTGGCCATCGGCAAGGATCTTCCGTTGATGGTGTCTTCTAATCCGGATTTAGAGCTCTATATCGCTCCGGGTTGGGCTATTTCAACAACCCTCATTCTCGGTCTGGTGGTCCTCTTGGTCTCCTATACGTACATCGTGATGAGAACAAAGATGCTCCACGATTCAGGCCAGAACTATTTCAGTCTGGGTAAAAGTCAGATGGCTTTCTGGGGACTTCTGGTAGTGTTGTCCTTCACAGGGATCTGGATTTTAACCGGGACGATGGAGCGCATACCCCCGCAGGTGCTAATCCTACTAGGTGTCAGCAGCGCCACCGGATTGAGCGCGGTGGTGATTGGGAACAGCAAGAAGACTGCGAGCAAGAACGAACTTGCCAAGAAGCAAGCCCAGCTGGCCACCCTTCGCCAGCAAGAGATGGAGCTCCAGCAGCAACAAATCAATGCTCCGAGTGCATTCTCCGCGGAAAGCCAACATAGTCTGGATGGAATCAAATCACAGATTGATTCGATTCAGACTGAAATTATTGATTTATCCTCGCAGCTTCAGAATGGCGAGTCCAAAGGATTCTGGCGCGATATATGCGATGACGGAGACGGCCCGAGTTTCCACCGCCTCCAGGTTGTCATCTGGACCCTGGTCCTGGGCGGTGTTTTCGTCAATGATGTGGCCAGGATCATTTCCATGCCGGAATTTTCGGAAACACTGCTCACGCTGATGGGTATCAGCAACGCCACTTACTTGGGATTCAAGATTCCTGAAAAGTCATGACAAATCAAGCGCAGGCCAGAAGCAAACCGGGCATATGATAGATTCTAGTGCGGCAAGTCCATTTTCAGGATTGCCTGTGCAATTCATCGTGAGGTGATTATGAGTGCTACTGACGGAATGGATCTTGCGGGAGCGGTCCCTCAGGATGACCTGGAAGCTCTACGCAGATTGATCCAAGGCATTACACTAGCCCAGGGAAATATCTTCATCAAGGAGCTGCTCCGCCAAAAGAAAATCCCCCTCGGGGCTACCAAAGCCGAGTTTGAAAAGCACATGCTGGCTGCCATCGATAATGGAACCCTCCAACGTGCGGACCTGGAAGCCTGGCTGGACGACGTAGAGGGCTGGGGCGATCAGCACATCTACCTCTACAACATACCCCGAGCGATCACCAGCGATGCTCTCTGGCGCGATCCGGAGCATGTGCACAACCGAGTAGTCCAGGCGAACTTGGGGGATGTATGGGAGGCACCTACCTCGCTTCGGTTTCCAGAAGAACCCGAATTGACGTGCATTACCTTTGCTGATTCCGTTCTACGTCTGGTGTGGCACGAAGGCTCTCCCGGCTGGGTGCCGGAACCTGGTCGTAACTACGAGGAAATCATCGATGGTGACCGTTATCAATTCCGCGCCTTCCGCGAGCGGGCCCGGCGAGTTGTGACCCGGTTCGAAATGCGCCTAAACGTCCGGCTGGCCGCCTTGTTCATCCCGGTGCGCATCAACACGCCAGAGCACAAGGCCGCGATCGAGCTGGTGGAAGCGACTGTCAGCCGGCTTCTGCCATTCGATGTTATACGAAAGAAACAGATCGTCATCACTGAGGTGATAAAAAACTTGGACCAGGCAAATTATGCACCGGCACCCAATCGACGGCCCGATGTGGTCACCCAATCCACCCGCCTGACCAGCGGTGGGGCATACGTCGAATTCACCAGCTCTTCGGAGGATCATGGTTATGCTGAATCGCCATCCATTCGTCAGGTTCGGCGGACCATCCGCCAGCAACATCTCCCCGAGTTCAGCGGGTCCAACGGCGTATTGAAGTTCCACAGGACCGACACCAATCAATTGTCCCGTGAAGTGAAGGTTCAGCTTTATGGCACTGACCGCCGAATTCGGATCTGGCGACGTCTTACGGCTTCTGATGTATGGAACATTCTCAGCATTATCGCAAGACACCAATGATAGGAACGCCCTTCATTTCCTGGCCCGGTCTCCGTCAGAGTCATCCTGCTGACCTTGTGGCCCTCCTACAGTCGGATTTTGCCCGCGGTGGTTTCCTTACGTTAACAAGTAAAGATCTTTGCGCACGGTCCTCCTGTACTCCAGAACAAGCCCAAGCGCTGCTGAATATTTTTACCCAGAGAGGCTGGCTGTCCGAAAAGACAAAGTTCTACTGTCCAGCCTGCGGTTACGAACTCCTCACGGAGGAAGCCGCTGCTGCCCAATGCCCCGAATGCACGGCGCTGTTCTGCGATTGCGGCGGAGTCAGAACGGAACATCAGTATGAAGCTGAGCTACCTCAGCCCCGGGATGTGGACTGGGTGTTGGCATTGCATGGCATGAATTCCCGCGGCGCTTGGCAGGAGGAGTTCAACTGGCTTGTTTCCCGGTCCTACGGACAGATGGTTCCGGTGGTCATCTACAAATATGGGATTATTCGCCCGGGGGTCTTTCTGCGTTTCCGCCAGCGGACGCTCACCCGACAGCTCATCCGCCGAATGCAGCAGCTCATCGGCGACGCCACCGGTGGTGGTTTCGGGCCGGTCCCGGACGTGATCGCTCACTCCTTCGGCACCTGGCTGCTGGGACATGCCTTGCGCCAGAATCCGGACCTCAAGGTGGGCCGGATCATCCTGACCGGCTGCATCCTGAGACCGGATTTCGACTGGCAGGGCTTGAAAGACCGAGGGCAGGTGGAAGTAATTCTCAACCATTATGGCACTCAAGATTTTTGGGCCTGGATAGCCCACTACTTCATTCCAGACTCCGGACCGGCAGGGCGGCGAGGTTTCGATGGTGGAACTGTCCTGAACCTGCCCGCCCACGGCTTTGGGCATTCAGATTTCTTTGAAGAAAAGCGATTGCCTGACCTCTTCCGCCAGTACTGGCAGACCTTTCTACAGCGACCGAGTGCGTTGCTGGATCAGCTTCCTGGCCTCGTTAATCCGAAAACGGCTTGGCAGCCTACTTGGTGGCTGCTCCGTGCGATTCTACCCCGATATGTCTTGTTGATTTCGGTCACAGTAGCTCTCCTGTCTGTTTTAGGAGCGCTTTGGCTTGGATTTCCTGAGGTAGTGCATGTGTTAAGTCGGTTGTTTAAGTAATGAAGGACGACATTATGTATCAGATGGACACTACACATCGGATATAAACGATAGAATTTTAATGGCTAAACAAGAACCTAACCGGTTAAAAAGGGGCAAGGCATTTCACAAAATCGTGCAGAAAGACTGGCATCAGACTGCCCAGGGTAGAATTCGGTCGGAATTGACGATCATGAAGCCGGCTGGAAGAAAAGGGCGCATCGACGTACACGCGGATTCTGGAGGCGATGGTCCAGTCGCTGTGGTCGAGATAAAAGCCACGAATTGGGATTGCATGACAGATATCGCGGTTCCACGGAACGTGAAGCGCCAGTCCCGGCAGATCTGGGACTATATCGAGTCTCAGTTGTCCAGAGGTAGGACCGTCAGCCCTGGTATCATTTTCCCTGCACGACCCAGGGATATCAAGAGATTACGCCAGATCGAGCGATTGTTCGAAGCGGAGGGGATTGCGGTCGTTTGGAGCAACGAGTCCATAGAAGAATGCAAAGCAAGAAAAGAAGCGAGCGAAACCGACACTGCCTTGGATTGAGGTAGTCGCTTCAGTAAAATAAGCAAACCCTTTGAGATAAGGTTTTGGCTCAAGACTCTTAATCAGACATGGTCTACTTTTGCCAACAAGTATTGAGCCCAGCAAGAATCTGGATATCAGCTTGCTCAAGCAACCACTGAGCACCTCTCTGATGAACATGCAACCAAGCCGGATGGTCCGGCCGGACCAAGAACACGGTTTGTTCCATTTGGGATGTTGCCACTCGGACCCTGTTGGCCCGATGAAAGACCGGTGAGTCGCTGCGGGCGCAGGGGGAGTATTCCTGAATCTGAAAATGTTCGTAACGCGGTGCATACTCTGCGCTAAAAGATTTCCAGATCCACTCCCAGATCACTTCTCCAAAGACAACGACCAGATGGGGAAACACGCGGTATTGGGCCATCAGATCCAACTCTTGGTGCCATGTTTGGGTGGACGGTCGAAGGAGCTCCGTCGAAATCGTGGCTGCATCTTTGTGCTGCTCGGGGAGAAACACCTTGATGGCGTTGGTGGCATACAGGCAGGGTTTGCCGGCCGGATCGGACACATAGTTCAGCCCTCGAAAGTACCGGCTCATTCGCAACCCTTGAGCGAGCCCATCCGATTCGATGTAAGCGGTTGAATAGTATGGCCAGGTGTCCTCTCCATGCGCGGCATCCCTCCACCAATTGCGAAACCACTGGCCTACGTCTTCGGGCGCCGTGTCATAATCCTTCTTGGATAGGTAGGCGTTGATTCCGAGGGCGATGACGCGGAAATCGCCAGGTTTGGGATTGTGATAAGCGTCCCCGATAAAGGGCACCAGATGCATGCGGCCATGCTGCTTGTAAAGGGCTAAGATTTGTTCTGCGAAGGTCACGAGATAATCCCATCTTTCGATTTGAGCAAATTACGGTCGACTTTCAATTTGCTGGTTGGCTTTTATTATTCTCTAACTCTGAATGATATTCAATCTTTATGTGGACTTATTTAGGCCAATTATAAATATAGTGGGAATTAGGGCCTATCTATCGAGGCGGGTCCTTTTTTTGTATTCAAGTCGATGACAATGCCGTTTCTGCTAGTCGACAATGAACCTGGCAGGGAAGCGGTTAAGAGGAAATTTTAACCCTGAAGGTCAACCTGCCGAAAGGCTATCGGTGCTTCCTCGCCTGCGGTGACGGCAGCGCCGTCCATTCGCAAACTCACGGTCCCAGCGCTGAAAAAAACTATTTGCTTGATTTTGCGGTCCCAGTCATTGTCCTCAAGCAGCCCAAAGTCGCTGAGTTCGAACAAAAGCAAATCGTTCTTCAGCATATATAGATTCACCCGACTACAGAGCGAAATCTTTCCTTGTTCCATGACCCAATTCTTCGCGACGCTATTTCGCGACCGGCCCAAAGATTTGTAGCCAAAGCGAATCTCCACCCTCGTCCCAGACTGGACGTTAAAGCCGGCTAGGTCACTCGTAAAATTTGCCTCATATTTCCTGACCTGCTCCTTGATTGCAGCCAAGACGTCTGAGAAGCAATACTTCCGTTTCGCCAATGCGAGCTGCTCACCCCAACAATCCGGCTGGAGGCCGAGTTTCTTGCAGAGGTAACCTTGAAAAGTGAACTCCATGGGATTTACCTGCAACCGCATTTTCAATTCCGGTCCCCACAAGTCGGCCAAAAAGCCCAACGCACTTCCGACCGGATCAATCCGGTTGCGAATCATCTCCTCTGAGGATACGGATAGACCAGTCATCCGGTCCCCAAAATCCCCTTTACAGATTTCCGAGATGGTCCACTATCTCAAGGACGTACAGAGCGGCTTGGCGGGTTTGGGGAGGGAAGTGCGGTATCGCGTGAGCCTCATGATCTGCAAGGCCTTTTTCTCAACATAGCTGGCCGATCCTTCTCGAAATTCCTGGCCACGTTCGTAACGAGTCAGGTAGCGATTTCCCCCGCCGCAACGGGGCTCGCGAACCGCCACGAAGTCCGCCACGGCCCGAATCGCTTTGCCGCGTCGCCCCGCCAGGGAAGCCAAGACGCCGTCTCGCTGGATGCGCATCGCCAGCACCGCCAATGCGGTATCTCGACATCGAGGAACAGGTACCGCGCCTCCCGTTCCCAGGGGATCTCCCCGAACGCCTCGAGCTGAAATTGATGAAAAGCCTCATGCACGATGAATCCGAGAACGGTGCCCTTCGAGTGGATCAAGCCACGGATCTGTTCCGGCATTAGGCCAATGTCCACGATCCTCTTGCCGCCAAGCGGAAAGTCGAAAACGAGCTGGCCAGCCAGGTCGTCATAGCGACCCGGATGGAACAGGACTCGGATACCGATTTCTGGCTAGTCCGTTGGATATGGAGAAAACCCTTCTCTTTCTGCTGGTGGATTGAACAGAAGGACCCAATACGATGCCAAGGCGTCCGGTGCCACTACCAGAAGACATGCCGGAGAATCAAGCTGCGAGTTAAAATGTCTTGCAACTGTCAAACTGGAGTCCTACACTGGGCCCAGACTGAATTTTCTACGAATCAAGATGGACGGTCCCCCCTGGCCGTCCATTATCTTATTCATTGGACTCAACTCTCCGAGAGGCCAGAACCGCCCGTTCCTCCCAATGCGCAGCACCGTTGGGATTACCCATCTTTGCCACGCAATTCCCGATTTGATGCAAGGTATTGCTCAAGCTGCCGAAATCCACTTCGCCGTCCGAGTTACCCTTGCTTTTCGCCTCTGCCGCCATCTCAAACCATCTCCGAGCCGAATCATGGAGTTGGGATTTCATCAAGCAGATACCAACGCGATGAAGACTGCGTCCCACGCTGTCAAAATCCGCTCGACCTTCCAAGTCACCCAGGCGTTTCTCCTCGACCGCCGTTGAGTACCACTGTCTGGCCATGTCCATGTTTCCGACGCTCTCCAGACAACGGCCGATCTGATGCATGCTCCGACCAATGCTGTCATGGTTCACCCATCGGACCATATTGCCTTTCCGTTTTGCTTGGATTGCCTGCTCATACCACCACCGGGCGGAATCGAACTTCCCCTCCAACATCAGGCACTGGCCGATCTGATGCAGACACCCTCCCTGCGCCTCATGATCGACGCGTCCTAGCCGATCTCCACGGAGAATGGCCTGAACTGTGATCTCGAACCAGCGGCGAGCTTCCTCATAGGCCCCCAAGTCCATCAGTGTCCAGCCTGCATTCTCACTGTTCTCCGCCAGGATTTGATTGATGTTTCGGCAATACTTCTCGAACGAATGCACCTGCCTCATGTGAGCTCCGTTGATTGTTGGTTGTCAGAACTGGCCGAGCACTGCCTTACTTGCCATCATAGGGATCGCCTGTATAATACCCACCGAACCCATCTTTGTAGCCTGCCTCAACCCCCTGCACAAATCCCTCGATGAACATGTCCCGGCTTCTGTATTCCGGACGATACTGTTTCTTGGCTTCCTGGTCGATGGAGTGATGACTTGGATTAAAGGATTCCCTATTGTTAAAGTCCAGCCTTCCCCATCCAAGACCCTTGATATAACCGCTTTGCCAACCTAGATCAAACACCCACATCTCCAGGTTTCTGCGTCCAACAAGGATCTGGTCGGGCCTGGCTCTCCCAGCTGCGGCACCGCACGTCAAATCGTCCGACTCCTCACTGGCGAAGAAGAAATCAGGACGAAAGGGGTAGCCAAAATACCCATCGGTATAGCCCGGCCGATAACCGACCCGGAAGCCATCCTTATAGTCCCGCCGATGTTTCATCGACTCCTGAAACCCGGAAGTGGCTCGCTGGAAAGTGGAGTTCTCGAATTCGAACAAACGGCCATAGGCCCGGTCGATTCGACCTCGATCGAATCCAATCTCATACCCCTTCTCATAACCGACTCGAAAGATTCTTTCCTGCTCGTTCGATCTTGTCTGCTCCGCCAGCCCGAATTTCCCCAACAGAAGCAAGAACCCAACCAGCGCCCAAAATTCAAACGTTAGTTTCTTCACCGCCCGAATCCCCCTGATGATAGGATTTAAGAAAGGAAACAGCCATCTCCTCTCAATCGCTCGGACAATCCAATCAGGCCAGCAGTGGACAATTTCAAAGAGGAGCGGTGGTTTGCTTCCTTAACTCTTTTTTATTTTAAGTAAAGCACTGTTGTAATGAGCCGACAGGCTGAATTTTTTCGTAATTCCGAATTTTTGAATGGCCTGACTTAACGATACAGGTTCAGATTTGTTGGGGTTTTCAGCTGTATGGGATGTAACCCCATCTGATGAGAAGGACTGGGGTGTAACTGGAATTTATTTAGAAGATTGGGAGAAAACAATTTATATTACAATAGATTAGGAGATTCGATATTTCGAATTTCAGATAAAACAATTCGTCACTTTAGATGTATGAAGTCTGTCCCTTATGAGGCTTTCAGAGATTTGATTTATTTTTCTTCAGAATCATTCACTTTATTCTTGAGGCTCTTGATCGTTAGTTTAGTTGGTATTCTTTGTTTCCTCACTTAACTGTCCTCCGATAAGCTGCGATTTCCCCTCCCCCTTTCTCTGTTTTTTCGATCCACGCTAACTCTTCTTCGACAGTTTGAAACAGCAAGCATTTTTTTATCAGATAGTTCAGGAGACAGAAAAACCTGTTGGCATTACAATTCGGCGTCTTCCGAAAGGTCCCCCAACGGCGACGGCCCCTGGCGTGTGACATGAACCGGGGGGCGAACCCCGGCCACGGCGAAGGTGCGAAGGACCTGGCCGGTCAGATCGTCCGGCAGCGGTAGCCTTGGTGGTCTAAAACGATCTCCACCGCCAGCATTTGATCCGGATCCGCCATCAATTACAGCCAAGATATTGCGGCCGACCTTGCCTCCAACTGGTGTGGAAGATCCACTTCCAGTCTCAACTCCAGATCGACCGCTTCGGCATGGCCGAGCCCGGCTCTGTCCCGCTGATGGAAGAGAGGGACCTTAGCTCCAATCCACCCTTGACATCCCGAAACGTGGACTCCTCCCGCCAAAGTCTCCTGGAGGCCGACGCCAAACAAAGATGAAATGGTAACCCTCGACCTCAAGATCATCGAGTCTCGCCCTCGTGAAGTAGAGACACCCCAGACTCGACGCAGCGTGAATCACTGCTACGACTTTTCCTGGTGCGGATCAGCAAGCTGCCGGTCTGGTTACATCGGTATGAGTTGATACGCTAGATCAGCCGATTGAAATTCTACAACTCGAACGCCGCCCATGGGTGGCCGCACGGAGGCACGCCTGACGAAACGAGTTTTGATGCAGAAGTCAATGCTCCTGTTTTTGGCGGGCAGCCCGCTTGTCCAAGCATCCGCTCATTTTCCGGATGTCTCCCATGTTGCCGAAAATAGTATGCCGGGTATCCGGAACCTGCTGAGGTCAGAGCATCTCCTACCATTCAGTGGCGCTGCTTGGCTCAAGATAATGTGGTGCGAGCAGGTCTCTAAACCTGACGATCCGGGAACCACGTAGGCCTATTCCCTCCTGGGCGCAGAGCTGTGGTGCTCGGTGATCCTCCAAACGATTGTGGATCGCAACAACGGCACAACGTGGTGCGGATCGTAGATGACGACAGAGACATGCTGGACCGGATCGAGATATCCATCATTAACCTGTCGGACGGCCTGTCTCAAATTGCCTATGTGGCGCCGGCTTGTCCGTGCTCGAACGCAGCCTAGAACCCGACGGCTACTAAAGAGTTAAAAACACTTGGATTTCAGTTTGTTTACTATTATTATGATTGCATTTCTGAGTATTTGGAGAGTAAATCGATGGCCAGCCCCCGACGCAAACATAGAAGCCCTGAGGCTTTCGTCTCCTCTGCCCCGGACGCCGCCGTGCTGTCGGATGATCCCGCCACAATGCGGAAGAAGCCCCGTTTCGTTCGCAAGGGAAAGAAAATCCAAATCACGTTATCCATCACAGAAGTTTTGCTGGAGCAAGTGGACGAAATGGCGGAAAGACTGGGCCTGAGCCGAGCGGCAGTGATCAACCTGTCCATTCACCAGGGCATGGCTCGCGGCATATCGGTGGAAAGGGGCAATCGTGAAACATCCTGAATCCATTTGCGGAACCACCGGGCTCGAGAACCGGGCAGACCGCCTGCGGCAGACGGAAATTGCGCTGGAGGCCGCCATTGAGGAGACTCATAAGCTGATTGAGGAGTTGGAGGAGCTGCGTTCTGCTGCGAAGGTCGTCGTGGACGCCTGGCACGGCCGGAGCAGCATCAGCCAGAATCTGGCTCTGACGCGATTGGAGTCGCAACTCCAAAGGGAGAAAACGAAAAAGCTGTGAAATTTGAATAGACAAACCATCTCTCAATTGGAGGGTTTCCGCATTGCGAAACGAGATCTTAATAGAAGGCCTACAACAATTGAAGACGATCTTTCCAGGCGTCGATCCTTACACGCTCGGATTAGTGGTGGGATTATCCAATTCCTATCATATTCTGTACTCGATCATGGAACGCCGGTATGCGAAAACAGGCGTCACGCCTCAAGCTATAGACATTCTTTTTGTCCTCCATCTGCGCTGGCCAAAGGGATGTTCTCTAGCAGAAATTGGTAGTACGACACTTCTCAGCCCGGCGAATGTATCAGGCCTTGTTGAGAGACTCGTCCGAAAGGAACTGGTTACCAGGGAGGAAAATCCTGCTGATAGAAGAAAGAAACTCGTTCTGCTCACGAGCAAAGGCATCGATATTATGGATTATTTTATTCCCGATTCAGCGAACTTCCTTCAGGAATTATTTTCCTCTCTCCGCTTGGAGGATCGCAAACAATTGCAAGAGCTGCTTTTCCGGCTGTCAGAGATGTTGATTCCGCATTGGGGGAATTATCCGGCGACCTTGTCAAAAGGTAAATAGCCAATCTACTCCCGCTCCACATGTCGGAACCTTTCGTTTCATTCAACCCTTGTGTCGCTGGAACCCGGTGACTGGTAGGTCAAACAAGAGGCGAGCGAGGAGCCTCACCAGTGGGTAAACACTAGGGAAGCCTGAATCATTGCGGAGTTGAATTGAAGCTCTGAATCAACAAGGACATCAAGTAGTTTCTCGAAGCTCTGGAGCGTGGATGAACCGGCTGTCGGGTAGTGGTCGATTCAACTCGCCGACATCCCGGAGATTCAACAATCAGTGTCCTGAGTATTACCGGTTCCGCGAAGTCAATCGACCGTCTACTGATACATCACCCGTTCCTTCGGGTATCTGCGCGATCAGTATGTTTTCGGTCAACATGTCGGCCAACACGACAAGTTCCCGGGAATCCACGATCTGGTCCCCATCAATATCGGAAGAGAACGTGATCGTCGCGACTTCATACTCTTTCAAGTCGGGCGCGGACAAAAGCAGACCGAGCATCGGAACAAGAATGCAAATTATCGACTGAGTTGTAAAATCTTTAAAGAGCAACAGAATAGTGCAGCACATAGATTCTCCTGTCCCCCAGAATCCCATAATCCTCTTGTCGGCGACAACCTGGGTGTGACATCCTCTTTGTTGTGGGTGTGTTCGCACGTACATGAGCGGATGAGGGTGGTTTTAGGCGTCGTGATCAGCTGCGCCTCCTTGGCCCCGAATTCGTAATCCAGGTAGTCGATCTCGAGCTGGGTTTCGCCGAAGACTCGGATCTGGTTGATGGAACGGTCCGCACGGGGCAACCAATATTCACCCACCTTCTGAAACAGCCGAATGAGTCGGATGTCCTTGATCCAAAAGGAAGGCATCTTGGAGGGACGGCCTTCGAGCTTGACGATTTCATAGTCGGTGCAACTGACCCAGGCTTGCCCCTGAATCAGGAAGCGGGACGCGCGCTGCGGAGTGAGTCTCAGCCGCCAGCAGGACTCGCCGTCAATCTCCTCGCGCCCCTCCAGTTGGAACTGGTAATTGGCGGATGTGATGGCACTGGCTTTCTGAATGCCGAGCCCGGCATTGGCGACCTCGGTATCGAGCAGGCTCTTGATGGCCACCCTAAACACGACACCGGTGGGCGGGGGACCGGGCAGTTCGTATCGCTTGCCATCAGGCCAAGTAACTTCCATCGAGACCGGGTAGTCGCGGCGGAAATTCCTCTGATCATTAATCACCCGGTAGATGCGTAAGCTTCGATAAGTGCCCAATGCCCTAGTCCGCTCGGCGGCACGCACCTCCAGGCGGGTGACGATAACATTCTGATCATCCACTCCAGATGGGATGGAGTCCTCACACTGCGCCTTGTTTCCGCCGATCGATAAAAGCAGAAACACCCATCCAAAGAAAATCCAGGGGTGGAAATCGGTCTTCATATTCTACTCCTCCCGGATCGCTCTGCCTTGTTCCATCGACCATTGAGAAATTGGCTATGCCCACAAGACATTTTCGCCGGAGGTCGTCGTAAGCAATCCCTGGATATCGAACACCGGGTTCACCAACGGATCGAAATCAAACAGATTCCAGATGATGGAGGTCACCATTTCCGGAAGGTACCGACCCCACATTTTGATTGGGAGGTCGCCCACTTCCACACGAGGAGACAACGCCAGCATCAGCATGTACTCGGTCAGATACGACGCGTTTTGGGCGATCCGACCCGAATAGGAGAGATTGTTCCGTTGTCGAATGATTCTCTCCTCATGGATGGAACGACCGAATTCCGATTCCACCAATTCCTCGAATGTGGTCAGGATGACCTCCGCACGGATGCTGCGAGCCCCACTTTCTACGTACTCCGGGAGATCCTGCTGGACTACCGCAGGATCCAGCCCGCGGCAGATGACATGCGACCAATCACGCTCCCGCAGACGGTCGATGATGCTGCCGACCGGCGGCAGCTGGAAATCGATGAGCAAATTGGTGTCGTTATAGTCTCCCAAGTGCAACTCCAATTCGGCGATGCGGATTTTCGGATGCTGCACAATCGCTTCTTGAATGGTTTCCAGTTGGGATACCGATCCGATGAATTTGAATCCGACTACGTCGTCGATATGGATATCGTTCGGAGTCAACAGAATGTCGGCGGTTTCAAAAGACCGAGAAACGATCTGTTCCGCTTGGATAAAGTCGTGCGCCATGATCTCTGAAGACGAGTCCAACTGCTCAAGCGGCACTCCTGCCTCCCGAGCACGGAGTTCAGAGAGGGAACGTGCGGTAGACCGGATCTCTCCCGCCAGGCGATCGATGATACGGCGCGATGCCTTGTCCGCAATACGTCGGATGCTTTTAAAGCGAGTCATCCCAATCAGCGCTCCGCTCTCCATTGAGGCCAGAATCAGATCGACCGGGGTGTGCGGGAAATATTCTTCGGGAAACATCTGGAAGTGCTGGAATAAATGGGCCGCTCGATCGTCCGGATCCGGAGAACTATCGATGATGGCCTGGCGGAGTTCATCCTTCGAAGTGACCCGCCGCACATGAACAAGTCCTGGGAAGATTTCCTGGTAGATATCGCGCATGATCTCCAGCATGATTGGGGCAATGATGGGTTGTTCGTAGATGAACACTTCCGTCAGAAAATGACCGTCCTGCGGCTCCACCTGCCCCGCGAACCAGCGGGAGGCAAGCTGAAATAAGCGGTCGCGTTGAATCAAGCTAGTCAAGTACATAAGGCTCCCTCCTGGTTGAATCCTGACTCAAAATACGATTTCGAACTTTCCCCGGAATACCCGGCCGACACTGTTGTAAAAGGTCCCGAATTCGGGGCTGTCCACATTGGCCTGGACGTCCCGCGGATTCCAGTGGTTGGTGATGTTGTACATCTTCACGCCGATCTGGGTGTGATAGACCTTTTTCAGGAACTTGATGTCCACTTTCTTCATGAAGGTGAAATCCAGCGAGGCGAACAGCGGGAAGCGGCCGCCGCGGTTGCGGGCGCTGACGAACTCCTGCTCCTCGTTGACCAGGGAATAGGGGAAGCCCTGGCGGATCTCCAGGACCGGCGACAGGATCAAGCCCCATGGCAGGTTGGCGATGCCGGTGACCAGGAAGCGGTGAGGCACATCGAAGGGCTGGGGGCCCACCTCATCGGGCCGGATCACCGGGTAATGGTAGTTGCCGAAGTAAGCCTCGAAGGCGTTCAGGTTGCCGACGGCCGAGGAGCGGACGTACGCCACGGTCACCTCGCTGGCCTCCCGGAAGCGATAGCGCAGGCTGAGGAGCCACTCCTTGTAGGACGAGCTGCCGCGGTTGCTCAGGACCAGGCTCGGCGAGTCGCCATCCACGGCGTCCACTACCAGGTCGTTTTTCTGCTCCCGGTTCTGGTAGCCGAACCGGAGCAGCAGGCCCTTGTACAGCTCCCGGTCGAGCTCCACGTTCCAGGTCAGGGAGTACGGATTCTCCAACCGCCCGCCCTCGATGACGTTGGCGAAGGTGGTCGGACCGAAGAGCACGGACTGGCCGTCGGCGGCGTATTCGGTGACCCGAAACTGCTGGTACTGGGTGAAGGAGCTGGCATTGAGCGGGATCTTGTCGTAAAACAGGCCGATCCCGCCCCGGAGCACCGTGCGCGGATCTCCCGGGAACGGCAGCCAGGCCAACCCCAGGCGCGGCGCCACGTGGGCCTGCCCGCTGATGGAGTCCCAGTCGAACCGCACGCCGTAGTCCAGGGTGAGGGGGGCGCCCAGCTGCCAGCGGTCCTGGGCGTAGAGGGTCACCTCGGTCACCCCTTCATCGAGGGCGCCGGGGCCGACAAACTCCGCCTGCTGGTACAGCGTCCCGTCCTGACGGCGGATCTGCACCGCCCGGCTGATGTCGGTGCCGTAGAAATCAGCCCGTGACACCACGTAGCCCAGCTTCGGATTGTGCAGCCCGCGCCAGCGGAACTGGTTGAGGGTAAGGGACTGGGCCAGTTCGTAGCGGCGGCTGTAGCGGTCCTGGGTGTTGTAGAACGCCCCTTCCCAGGTGCCGGGCGTGATCACCATCCCGTCCAGGGACTGCCCCCAGATGTGGCCATCCAGGTCCTTGACGCTGAAGCTCGTGTCCAGCAGGGAATTCAGGTTCAGCACCGCCTTCTCGTTGAAGGCCAGAAAGAATCCCCGCTGGCGGTAGTTCGGCGTCACCGGCTGGGGATGGAAGGTGTCCAGGTTCACCCACTGCAGGTTCTGCGGGTAGACCGAGAAGACCGCCGTGGCGTTGTGGCTGTCGTTGATGTGCCAGTCCAGCCGGGTGAAGGAGTCGAAGGTTTCGAGCTGGGTGACGTTGTCCGGCTCCGGCAGCGACGGCACGTCGGTCAGGATGAACCGGTACTCGAAGTGCTGGGTGAACCAGACCTTGTTCGGCACCACGGGGCCGGCCAGGGCCAGGCGCGGGGTGAAGGACTCGAAGCCCCGGATGTTGCCGTCCACGATGCGCAGCCGGGGGAAAAAATTGGTGAACAGGAACTTGAACTTGTCCGTGCCCTGGCGCGTCTCGATGGTGGTCACCGCCCCGGTGAATTTCCCGAACTCGGCCGCGTACGGATTGGAATACACCTTGACGTCCTCGATGGCCTCGATCGGCAATTCCATGGCGTACTGGCCGGTCACCGGATCGGTCACGTTGACGGAATTGACCAGCAGGCCGCTCTGGCTGGCCCGGGCGCCCTTCAGGTTGAGCAATCCGTCCGGCCCGCGCACCACGCCGGGGAGCAGCGGCAGCGCGTCCTGAAATTTTTCATTCACCAGCGGGGCGGAACGAAGCAGCTCCACCTTGAGTTGCTCCGGCAATTGTGGCTGCCGGATCTTTTCCCCCTCGCTGTCAGCCACCACGTCCACCGTGGTGGAGAGTTGCTCCAACGGCAGCTCGAGTTCCACGCGCAGCGTCCCTGACGCCGGGACGGTCACCCGCTTGCGGATGGCCTTGAACCCGTCCATTTCCGCCAGGACGACGCAGTCCCCGCGGGGGACGGAGGCGAACTCCACGCTGCCGTCGTCGCCGGTGAAACTCTGGATGGGATGCTCCGGCTCCGGGGGTTGAACCGACACGGTGGCCCCCGGCAGGGGCTGGAGTTCTCCGGAGGGCAACGCAAATCGCACGTACACTTTGAGCCCACTCGCGGCTGCATCCCAGGGCGATAAAGCCAAGACTAAGAAACATGATATTACCCCCCATCGAAGGGCGGTATTGGGACTAAACGGCATTGGGCCTTCCCGGACAATTCATATCCTTGACTGAATTCGAGCAGGGTGGATGTCTTTAACGGGGGAAAAGCGCTGTCTTTTCTTCCGAGGACGTTCTTTAGACAGGTGGAGCGATACGAGCACAATGAGCAAAACAAGGTAAAATCCCAGGAAGAGAGCAAAAAACATCAGGTGGAAGATGTCCATGAAGACCTCCTATTCGCAAATCTAATCACAGCCGGAATACCCGATCTGAACCAGATTCTCGTGCCGGATGACATTCTCCACTGCATAGATGGTTCGTCGGCTGGACTCGAAGTACACCCGCGTCAGCATCTCCCCCAGCAGCCCGAAGCAGAGCAGCTGCACTCCCGCCAGCACCATCAGCACTGCGAAAATCAGCAGCGGGGCGTGCTGTGTGAAGGCATCCCCGCCTATGATCAACTTTTTGGCCACCAGGAACAGCCCCACGCCCATCCCGCCGAAAAAGCACACCAGCCCCGGCCGGCCGAAGAAATGCAGCGGCCGGGTGAGGTACTTGAGCAGGAAGCGGATGGTGATCAGGTCGAACATGACCCGGAAGGTCCGGGTGATGGTGTAGTGGGACTTGCCGTGCTGCCGCCGGCGGCTGTTGATGGGCACTTCCAGCACCCGGGCGCCGTAGGCCAGCGCCAGCGCCGGGATGAACCGGTGCAGGTCGCCGTAGAGCCGCACCTGGGACAGGATGTTCCGGCGGTACGCCTTGAAGGTGGTCCCGAAATCGTGGATCTCCAGCCCGGAGAACTTGGCCATGATCCAGTTGGCGATCCGGGAGGGCAGCTTGCGCGACAGGAAGGGATCGATCCGCTCCTTGCGCCAGCCGCTGGCGATGTCGTACGCGTCGTCCTGGACCGGCCGAAGCAAGGCCGGAATGTCGGCCGGATCATGTTGCAGGTCGCCGTCCATGCTGACGACGATGTCGCCGGCGGCGTGGTCGAAGCCGGCCGCCAGCGCGCCCGTCTGCCCGTGGTTGCGGCGGAGCTTGACGCAGACGATGCGGGGATCCTGCCGGGCCAGCTCCAGGATGGCACCCACCGTGCCGTCGGTGCTCTTGTCGTCCACGAACACCAACTCGTAGTCGCCGGTGATGCCCGCCATGGCCTGTACGATCTCCCGGTACAGGAGCGGGATGTTGGCCTCCTCGTTGTGGAAGGGGACGACGATGGAGATGTTCGGGCGAAAAGTCATCGTGGCTCTCGATTCACATGATGGAGTTGTCTGTTGGCTCGACGTAGAAATCCGTACAGGGCCAACTCGAACCATTCGGACAGATCCTGTATGTTCTCGGATTCCGGATCATCTTCAGAAACGGCATGATGCGCCCATTGATGAATGAGCGCCCACACAATCCGCACTTCCTTTCCAACATCATTTAGTTGGAATTCGCCGCTATCGATCCCCACCCGAAAAACCGATTCCAGATGATTCTGAACGCCGGTCTGCAACAGCCGGAGTTCGCTCATCCACTCCGGACAGGGCAATTCCCTCTCGAGCCGATGCAGTATCTGGAAAGCTCGCCGTTGGTCGATCACCATGGTACGAATCCGGTGTCCAAGTTGGAGCAACTGCAACGAAGCCGATTCGGACGAAAGAGTCAACCGGTCGACTTCTGATCGGATGTCAGCGAATGCCGGGTCCACTAATGTGTGGATCAATCCCTCCTTGCTGCCAAAGTGATAATAGAGGGTGGGTCGGGTCGTGCCCGCAGCAGAAACGATTTCCCGGATAGATGTTGCGTTGTACCCCTGCTGGCAGAATAGGCGTGCCGCAGCTTCCAGCAATCGGAGTCGCGTCGCGCTCTGTTCTGTCAACAGTGCTGGATTCGGATGATCTAGTCCAGGATGGTCCCAATCGGAACTGTCCATGTTCATGAGGGCTCCTTGTCCGACATCAAATAGCCCATGTTCAATGGAGTTTGAAAGCGAGGCGGGATCTGTTGCCGCATCGCCAGAAGCTCCATGAATTCCGTTTCGTTCAGCCGAAACACCCGCACCAGCGGCCGTCCTTTGATTCGGGCGCTCATCAGCTCAGGTGAACCGTTCCAAAGTCGGGTGTAGAAAGTCCGGTTTTCAAAATATATTCGGCCCGGTTGGAGAAAGACAAATACGGGCGCTGATATCGGCTGAGACAATCGAGCATCCGACAGATTGATCACCCGAATATCAGGACGGTTGAGTTTTCCGAGATAGTACCGGAACACAGCCGGCGTCTCGCCCGCTACGACGCTGCCTGTCGGTGCCCGTCGCAAGGTGGCAACAATCGCCTCGCGCAAGAGAAGGTCGTAGCATTCGTCGTGGGGAAAGTAATAGGCAATGCGGCTCTGGCTCCCACCCCAACGATTGACATACAGCGAAAAGTAGGGTTGTGACGAGATCAATGCGGTGAGTAAGACCAACACCATCAAACAACCCAAAATAGTATGGGTGATCCAACGCAGAAGGGGACGAGGGAGAGTCCAGCACCGCCATTTGACCAGCCAATCGGCGATCTCGCATGTTGTCCACGCTGCGGCAAGATAAACTGCCGGCATGAGGGTGAGTGAATAGCGTAGAAATTTCACCCCGACAATGGAGTAGGGCACCAACCAGAAAAGCAACCAGAAAAGTAGAAAATAGGGGCCCGGTTCTCGCCAGCGCCGAAGGCTAAGGCCGATGCCTCCCATGAACACCAGCAACACCAGCGGAGGCAGCTTGACGATCAGGGCCAGCAGATAGAAATACCAGGGGGTCCCCCCGAAGGGAGTTAGAAGAATGCTGTTGGGGAAGAGATGACCAAACATCATGTACCCATGGTGCGTGACGGTGGACTGACCGGTGTAGGAAAAGATGTGCCCTAAAACCTTTGGATGGACGAGCATTGGGTTGGCCAGCAGAAAGACGGCGGCCATCACGGCTACGTACAAGGCCAGGTCCCGCCGTCCATAGCGGTCCGCCGGATACAGGCCCGGATTGAGTTTCCGGTGAAGGTAGTAGAACAACAGCGCCAACCCCCAGAAATGCGGGAAATACTTGGAGGCCAGCATCAGGCCGAAACAGGCGGCGGAAAGAAGGTGGAAAGTCCTCTTCCTGCAGCCATCTGCGTCGGGTGTGGTTTTCATCCGACCGTGGAAATAGATCCCCCACAGCAGGAAAAACACCAGCAACGTGTCCTCTTTGGCTATGCGGTTGATGAATACGGCCTGAAGGCCGACGGCCCAGAGGAACGCCGCCAGGATACCCACCCGCTGTGAAAACAGGAATGAACCGACCAGGAACAGGGGAATTGCGGTCAGGGCGCCCACCAGGATGTTTGGGAATCGTACCGCCACTTCTTCGGCCACTAAGTGTCCGCCGGGAACGCTCGCCATCCACCGGTTCCACCTGTCGGCCAGTCCGACCGAGCCCAGGATAAGGAGTTTCATAAGCATGGGGTGCTCGGCGTTGACAGTGAAATCGCCCTGCTGGTATTGCCGTACCGCAAGGATCTTATTCACTTCATCCTCGGCCAACCCAATCTGCTCCAAACCGATCAACCGGATGCCCAACCCGAGCAGGGTCGCGGCAAGGAGGATGCAAACAGTATCCTTTCGAATCCAGCCGATTTTGGAGTCAACAGGTTGGGCAAAACTCATCTTTTCCCTCTTGAGGAAACCTGTAATCGATTCTTGACTCGGGAAAGTTTCGGCATTCGGCTCACATCCCGATACGGCAGCATATGCTGGAATATCTGTTTCAATCGTTCGTATAGTTGTTGCTTGTCTTCTTGGGAAACGGAGGCGAACACTGTCTGCATGAAAAGGGCGCATCTCGGAATGAATTCTTCTATGACCGCAAGCCCCTTGGGGGTAAGTTCCGTCAAACGCTTACGCCTGTCTTTCGGGTGTTCCCGCCGCCTCACCAAGCCTTTCTTGAGCAATCCGTCCACCAGACCCGTGACGTTGGCCGGGCTTACCATCAGCCGTCCGCTGATTTCCCCAAGGGTGCATTTCTGGTCTTTGGTTACATAGATTGCCATCAGGACATCCATGGATTGGGGAGTGATCTGATGGGTGGAAATTACACGCTTTATGATAGACAAGAAAATGTGATATGTACTTGATAGGACTGTCACCGCTTGGATCATCGAGTGGTCGAAATCTGGGAATTGCTCGCTGAGCCGATTGACGATTTCGTCCAGATATTCGTTCTCCACACCACCCTCCTCAGATCAGAAAAAAATTCTTCACATCCCGCCTCGGGCGAATGCACCGAATCGTCCTTTGGATTTCTGTGCTGAATCAATCCACATCGGGGACCTTCTTAGAAGAAGTTGAATCGGCATCATTGATAAGCGGTACTGTTCGTCCTGGTGATCCTTCTACAAGCCCACCGCCCAAGACTTTATAGAGGTTGACCTGGTTGCCCAGCCGGGCCAGGTGCAGGGAGACCAGCCCCTGCTGGGCCAGGTAGAGCGACCGCTGGGCCACCAGGACGCCCAGGTAGCTGTCGATGCCGGCCTGGTAGCGGGCTTCGGACAAGCGGAACGTCGCATTGAGGGAGTTTACCAAGGCCTGCTGCGCGGCCTGCTGGTCGGCCAGGGTGGCCCGCAGGGCCAGCGAGTCGCTGACTTCCCGGAAGGCCGCCTGGATGACCTGCTCGTAGGCGGCCACGGCCAGATCCCGGTCGGTCTGGGCGACGTCGTACCCGGCCTTCCGGGCGCCAGAGTCGAAGATGGGCAGCAGTGCCTGCGGGGCGAAGCTCCACGTGCCGGCCCCGGCCTTGAACAGGTCGGACAGGTCACTGCTGACCAGGCCGGCGCCGGCGGTCAGGGTGATCCGCGGGAAGAACGCCGCGCGGGCGGCTTCGATATTGGCGTAGGCGGCTTTCAGCTGGTGCTCCGCCGCGAGGATGTCGGGCCGGCGGAGCAGCACGTCGGAAGGCAGGCCGGCGGTGACATCCCGCAGGGAGCCGTCCCCGTCCAGCCGGTCGGGCAGCAGGTCGTCCGGCACCGGCGCCCCGGCCAGCAGGTCGAGGGCATTCCGGTCCAGGGCGACCTGGCCCTTATAGCGAGCGATGTCCACCCGGGCTACATCCACCTGGGCCTGCGCTTCGTACACGTCCAGGTCGGAGGCGATGCCGAATTCCCGGGAATGCCGGATCAGCTCCAGGGAAGCCTGCTGCGCGTCCAGGGTGGCTTGCGCCAGTTGCAGGTTCTCCTGGTCGGCGGCCAGGGCCAGGTAACTCTGGGCGATTGCGGCTACCAGTGAGATCTGGATGGCGGTGCGGGCCTGTTCCGTGGCGAAGTATTGTTCCAGGGCCGCTTGCTTCAGGCTGCGGATGCGGCCGAAGAAATCCAGTTCCCACGTGGAAGTGATCAATCCCACGGTGTACTGGCCGCCGGTGTCTGCATTGCCCGATGACGTCATGGTACCAGGTGTGCGCTGGGCCTCCACCCCGGCGCCAACACCCAGGGTGGGGTACAGCTCGGCGCGCTGGATGCGGTACAGGGCCTGGACCTTTTCGACGTTCAGGGCCGCCGCCCGCAGGTCGCGGTTGTGTTCGAGCGTCAGCTCGATGACGGACTGGAGCAGGGGGTCGGCGAAGAACTCCCGCCAGCCGAGGTCGGCGGCGGCGGGGGCGGCGGCGGCCGGCGGAGTGGCGCCCTCCGGCCAGGCGGCGGGAATCGGCGCGGGGGGCTGCTCATACGTCTGTTTCTTCGGGCACCCGGTCAGGATGAGGGCGAGCCCCAGGAGTAAAATCAGGTTTCGTGTCATCTCAGTCTCCCTCCGCCGGGTTGGCGGCCTCGGGCCGGGGCGGTCCGGCCGGCTGGCGCTTCTTTCTCCCGAACAGCTGCACCACGATCACGAAGAACAGGGGGATGAAGAAGATGGCCAGGAAGGTGGCGGTGACCATGCCGCCCAGGACGCTTGTGCCGATGGCCTGCTGGGCCCCCGCGCCCGCTCCGGAGGCGATGGCCAGCGGCAGCACGCCGAAGCCGAAGGCCAGCGACGTCATGACGATGGGACGCAGCCGGAGCCGGGCCCCCTCCAGGGTGGCCTCGATCAGGCCCACCCCTTCCTCCTCGATGCGGATCTTGGCGAACTGGACGATCAGGATGGCGTTCTTGGTGGTCAGGCCCAGCACGGTCAGGAGGCCGATCTGGAAGTAGACGTCGTTGGGCAGCCCCCGGAGGGAGGTGCCCAGCACGCCGCCGATGACGCCCAGGGGGAGGGCCAGCAGGATGGAGATGGGGATCGTCCAGCTCTCGTAGAGAGCCGCCAGCACGAGGAATATGGCCAGGATCGAGAAGGTGTACAACAGCCCGGTCTGGGCCTGGGCCGCCCGCTCCTGGTAGGAGACGCCCGTCCAGTCGTAGCCGATGCCCTTGGGCAGCTTGGCGACGATTTCCTCCATCGCCTTCATGGCCTCGCCGGAACTGCGGCCGGGGGCGGCTTCGCCCTGGAAGTTCAGCGCCGGAAACGCGTTGTAGCGTTCCAGGCGGGGGGAGGCATAGATCCAATGCCCCGTGGCGAGGGCCGAGACGGGGACCATCCCGCCCTGGCTGTTGCGGACGTACAACCGGTCCAGGTCTTTGGGCAGCATGCGGTACGGTGCATCGGCCTGGGCATACACGCGCTTGACCCGGCCGCCCTGGATGAAGTCGTTGATGTAGGCGGTGCCGAAGGCCGTGGCGATGGTGCTCTGGACCGCGCTGACGCTGACGCCGAGGGTGCCGGCCTTTTCCCAGTCCACGTCCACCTTGTACTGGGGGACGTCGGCCATGCCGTTGGGACGGACGGAGGTCAGCCGCGGATCGCGGGCCGCCTGCATGAGCAGCTGTATGCGGGCTTCCATGAGCTTGTCGTGCCCGAGACCGCCGCGATCCTGCAGCTCGAAGTCGAAACCCTTCGCGGTGCCCAGCTCGATCACCGCCGGGGGCGGGAAGGCGAACGCCAGGGCGTCCCGGAACTGGGAAAAGGCGCCCATGGCCCTTCCGGCGACGGCCTTCACCTTGAGGTCCGGCCGCTGGCGCAGTTCCCAGTCCTTGAGCATAACGAAGGCCATGCCCTGGTTCTGGCCCCGGCCGGCAAAACTGTTGCCGGCGATGGTCAAGACGGATTTCACCGCCTCCTTCTGGTCCTCCAGGAAATGGTGTCGAATCCGGGTCATGACAGCGTCGGTCTGCTCCAGGGTCGATCCCTCGTGAAGTTGCACCATGGCCAAGATGATCCCCTGGTCCTCGTCGGGCAGGTAGGCGGTGGGCATCCGCTGGAAGAGGTAGAACAGCCCGCCCACGATCAGGAGGAAGATGAGGACGTAGGGAATCCGGACCGCAATGAAATGTCCCACCAGTCCCGTGTACTTCCGACGCAGGAAGTTGAAGCCGCGGTCGAACAGGAGGAAGAACGGCCGGAACAGCCGGAAGCCGGTCTCGGCCGCCTCGTGCCCCTTGGCCACCGGCTTGAGGAGGGAGGCGCACAGCACGGGCGTCAGGATCAGGGCGACCAGCACCGACAGCAGCATGGCGGCGATGACGGTGATGGAGAACTGCCGGTAGATGACGCCGGTGGAGCCGGGGAAGAACATCATGGGACCGAAGACCGCCGACAGCACCAGGCCGATGCCGATCAGGGCTCCGCTGATCTCGCCCATGGACTTGCGGGTGGCCTCCTTCGGGGGGAGGCCCTCCTCGCTCATGACCCGCTCGACGTTTTCCACCACGACGATGGCGTCGTCCACCAGGAGCCCGATGGCCAGCACCATGGCGAACATGGTCAGCATGTTGATGGAGAATCCGAACAGGGCCAGCACGCCGAACGTCCCCAGGAGGACCACCGGCACGGCGATGGTCGGGATCAGGGTCGCCCGCAGGTTCCCGAGGAAGAGGTACATGACCAGGAACACCAGGATGATGGCCTCGAACAGGGTCTTGACCACCTCGTCGATGGCGACCCGCACGAACGGGGTCGTGTCGTAGGGGTAGACGACCTTCACGCCGGGAGGGAAATACCGCGACAGGTCCTGCATCTTGGCCTTCACCGCCGCGGCGGTATCCAGGGCGTTGGCGCCGGCCTCCTGGCGGATGGCCAGGACGCCCGCCGGCCGGCCGTTGTACTTGGCCCGGGAGTCGTAGAATTCGGTGCCCAGCTCGGTGCGCGCCACGTCGCGGACGCGCACCACCGAGCCGTCCATGTTGGTGCGCAGCGGGATGGCCCCGAACTCCTCGGGGGTCTTCAGCAGCGACTGGACGATGATGGAGGCGTTGAGGCGCTGGCCCGGGACTGCCGGCGACCCGCCGAACTGCCCGGCGGAGACCTCCACGTTGTAGAGCCGGATGGCCGCGATCACGTCGGTGGAGGTCATGTTGTACTTGGTCAGCCGGTCCGGGTCGAGCCACACCCGCATGGCGTACTGGGAGCCGAACGCCTCCACCTCCCCCACCCCCGGCACCCGGGCCAGGGACGGCTGGATCTGCGAGATGGCGTAATCGCTCAGATCGAACTGGTCGATGGTGTCGCTCTCGGAGACGAGGCCGACCAGCATCAGGTAGTTGCGGGTGGACTTGCTGACGGTGATGCCCTGGCGCTGCACCACCTCGGGCAGGACCGGCAGGGCCAGCTGGAGCTTGTTCTGCACCTTGGCCCAGGCCAGGTCGGGGTCGGTGCCGGGGGCGAAGGTGAGGGTGATGGCCCCCGACCCGGACGAGTCGCTGGTGGCGGACATGTACAGCATCTTGTCCAGGCCGGTCATCTTCTGCTCGATGATCTGGACCACGCTGTCTTCCACCGTCTTGGCCGACGCCCCGGGGTAGAAGGCCGTGATGGAGATGGACGGCGGGGCGATGGGCGGATACTGGGAGACGGGCAGGTTGTAGATCGCCAGGCCGCCGCCCAGCATCATGGCGATGGCAATGACCCAGGCGAAGACCGGGCGGTCGATGAAGAATCTGGATAGCATCGTTCCCCCTACTTCTGCGGCCCGGCGGCCGGCTGGCTTCCGCCCGCCGCCGGTTGGCCCGTCTCCTGCTTCGTGAACGGCACGGCCCGGACCGGATCGCCCGGGCGGACCTTTTGGAGACCCTCGACGATCAGCCGGTCACCGGCGGCCAGGCCGCTGGTGACGAGCCAGCGGTCGCCGATGGGCCGGTCCAATTCCAGCATCCGCTGCTCCACTTTGTCGGCCGTATTCACCACCCAGGCGACCGGGCTCCCCTTGGGGTCGCGGCTGACGCCCTGCTGGGGCACCAGGAGGGCCTGTTCGTTCGTGCCCTCTTCCACCACCGCCCGCACGAACATGCCGGGCAGGAGAACCTGCTCGGGGTTGGGGAAGACCATCCGCAGCGTGACCGATCCCGTGGTGGGATCCACCGTGACGTCGCGGAATTTCAGGGTCCCCGCCTGCGGGTAGGCGGAGCCGTCTTCCAGCAGCAGGCGGACCCGGCTCTGGCTCCGGCCGTTGAGCTTGAGGGTGCCGTTCTCCAGTTTCCGCCGCAGGCGCTGCAACTCGGCGGTGGCCTGGGTCACGTCCACGTAGATGGGGTCCATCTGCTGGATGACGGCCAGGGGGATGGGCTGGTAAGCGGTCACCATCGCGCCGACGGTGACGTTGGACTTGCCGATGCGCCCGGAGATCGGCGCGGTGATCGGGGTGTAGGAGAGGTTGATCCGGGCGCTCTCCACGGCGGTGCGGCTCATTTCCACGGCGGCCTTGCGGGCGGCGATGGCCGCCTCGGCCTGCCGGAGCGCGGCGTTGGCGTCGTCGGAGTCCTGCTGCCCCACCGCGTGGATGGCCGCCAGCTCCTGGAAGCGCTCCGCCCGGGCGCGCAGGGCGGGCAGGTTGGCCTCGGCCACGACCAGCTCGGCTTCCGCCGTGGCCAGGGCGGCCTTGGCCTGGTCGAAGGCGGCCTGGTAGGGCGCCGGGTCGATCTGGTAGAGCAGGTCGCCGGCATTGACGAAGGCGCCCTCGAGGAACGGGCGTTTCAGGATGAGCCCGTTGACCTGCGGTCGGATCTCGGCCACCAGAAAGGCCGCGGTGCGGCCCGGCAGCTCGGTGGTCAGCACGATCGGCTCGGGTTGAACCGTCACGAAGGCGACCTCCGCCGGCCCCATCGGGGGCGGGGGGGCGGCTTTCTGGCATCCGCTGAGCAAAAGTCCTGCTAGCAGACAACTAACAGAGCCAAGAATCATCCGGCGAACTCGCGAAATCATGCTCGATTCCTCCTGAACTTGAGGCGCTAGAGTGGGTGTAGTCGGCCGATTGGGAGGATGCTGTCACAGGCTGTTGCTTCTACACACGACAAACGAATCAGAAGTGCTCCTCAATCGTCACCCTCATTAGAATTATGAGAGGTCGTATACAAAATGTCAATATATAAAATAATCGGTTACGAACAAATAATCTGATCCGGCACTTCTTTGAAATCTTCAGTTGGAGATAGAGAATTGTGGCGAAGTTAAGGGACTGTTCCCTTGTCAGACGACAAACGGTGGCCTTTTATATTCAACTGAGCCCGGATGGTCGCACAGCCCTAGCGGGCGGTTAGCGAACCGCCGTTAAGCGGCCCGGCCCGGCCAATCTCCTACGAAGGCGATCCCACTCGGAGCAGAATGACACGACAGCCAAGGTGTGAGGCAGCGAAGGGCCAGCGTGGCGACGGAGCGGGTGGGAAGAAAAACGAAAGTCTCACCGTCCGGAAGCGAGGATGAATTGTAGCAGGACACATCCCGCTTTGATCGGGATAGGGGCGGCAGCTGTTTATATCGCAGCAGCGGGCCGGGGAGCCCTTCAACCTTGCTCGTTCCCAGGAATGGACGACCCGGCCGAGGCATCGAAAGCCGGAGTGCCGATTCTACTGAAACAACTGTGGGACGGCGGCGAGATCGCTTGACCGCGTGGCTGGCTGGAGTTATTTTCACCGATTCTATCCGATCGCCGCTTTCGGTTAAAGTGAGACTCCAGGTTTGTCAGAGAGCGAGCGGGGAGTCCCAGGGGATCGTATTCCCTCGGCAGGGTCCAGGGGTGGCACCCCGGCCGACGGGGAAGGATCATCAACCGTTTACGCAATGAGTTGAGGCTCGAGGAAAGAGACAAATCACTGGTGGATCTTGTAGCCGTCCGGTTCGTGCACTCCGAAAGCGCAAAAGTGCGGGCTCAGTTGTCCGCCAGGTAGTGGCGGAACAGGTCCACGTCGTCGGGCGATATGTAGCCGTCGTCGTTGAAGTCGGCGACCCAGCCGGGCGAGGGTTGGTTGAAGTGATAGAGGAAGACGTGCAACAGTCGGCTGAGATCCACCACGTTGGTCCGGCCGTTGTCGTCCAGATCCCCCATGGCGCGGTCGTCGGTGAGGACCGCCAGGGTGAAGTCGACGCCGGTCCGGTCGTTGGTCAGGTTGGTGAAGGACTCCGTCTCGGGTTGGAAGGCGGAGCGGCCGAGCGACGGCCGAACGATACCGCTCCAGCCCATGGGCACCGGCTGCCACCAGCGGCCGATGGCGTCGGTGACCGCCAGCAGGTCGGTACCACTGAAACTCAGGCCGATCCCGGGCACCCCCCAGCCGACGGCGTCAGTCACCGAGCCACTGAGTAGAACGCTCTCCACCCCTGGCACGGCCGACACGACGACGCCCCAGTCGCTCTCCACCCGGTTGGCGTTGGCTGCATTCGGCTCGGTCCAGCTTTGCACGGCGAAGAGATAGGTGGTGCCCATGATGAGGTTCGTCACGGTGAAGAAGTCGGTGCTCTTGTCCGGGGTGACGCCCGCCAGTTTCCATTCGCCGTCGGGCTGGGCGGCATAGTACACCCGGTATCCGCCGGCGTTGCCCCACTGTTCGATGGGCGTCCAGCTCACCATCACCGCGGTGTCGGACAGGGAGCCTACCCGCACGTCGGTGGGCGGCACGGTCTGGGAGAGGGACCAGAAGGAATTGAGTTCCGCCAGCACCGCCGCGGTGGCGCCGTCGCCGGCGGTGAGGCCGTTATCGTTCACGTTGAGCGACCGCAGTGCCGCCAGTTCCGGGACCGAGGACGGGATCGTCCCGCGCAGGGCGTTGGAGTTGACGCCCAGCACCTCCAGCGCCGGCATGTCGCTGAAGTCCATCTGCCACTGGCCGTGGATCCGGTTGTGGTCCAGGTACAACTCCTCCAACTGCCCCCATGGCCGGGGCGCCGCCGGCTGAACCCGCTCCGAGGTCAGCTTACCGCTCCATTTCAGGATGTCGGGGTGGTAGTCGATTTCGCCCAGTGGATTGATGGTCACGGTCGTTGTCCCGGAGAGAGCTTTGTCAATCTTCGAAAATTCATCCGGCGTCACCCCGACCGACTGCTTGGCCAGAGGGCAGCACTCGCCGAAGCGGTCCAGGTCGAGAGAGCAGGAGGGCACATAGTACTCCGGCCCGTCCCCCTCGTCGTAGACGGCGCAGCAGACGTCGCTTTCGCACAGCCGCGGGTTGTGCCCCACCCCGAACACAGTCAGGGGGATTTCCCAGATGTTGACCGGCCAGCCGCCGGTGAGGTCGTTGTAGCTCAGGTCCAGGGGCTGGATCTCGGCCAGCTTGCCCACACTGTACGGGATCCGCCCGGTGAGGCTGTTGTGGCTCAGATACAGGTACTGGAGTTTCGTCAGGTTGCCGATGTCGTGGGGGATTGCGTCGGTGAGTTGGTTGTCGCTGAGATCGAACCAGTACAGGTTCGTCAGGTTACAAAGTGAATCAGGGATTTTACCGTTCAGTTCGTTGCCACGGAGATGGAGCATCTCAAGATGGCTGAGATCGCCGATGGTAGGGGGAATCCCACCTGAAAACCGGTTCTGTCCCAGGTTCAGCCGGGTCAGGCTGGGCAGTTCCCCCAGCCACGCGGGGATGGCGCCGTCGAGCTGGTTGGATTGCAGGTGGATTTCCCGAAGCTGCGTCCATCCGATTCCGCTCGCCGGCAGCGGTCCCGTCAACTGGTTCCGGGAGAGATCGAGCCACTTCAGACTCCCCAGGTTGCCCAGACCGGCCGGGAGAGTTCCACTGAGTTGGTTGCCCCGCAGATCTAGATCCTCCAGGTTGGCCAGGTTGCCGAGTTCCGAGGGAATGGGGCCATACAGCCCGCCGGTCGGGAAATCAGGCGCCCCGGAGTGACTGAGGTTCAACCGGCGCAGGCTGGCCATGCCGCCGAGGGCGGCCGGGATCTGGCTGACGATGCGGTTTTCTGACAGATCCAGATCCTGGAGCCATTGCAGCTGGCCCAACTCGGCCGGCAAAGTGGTTAGAAAGTTACCCCACATCCGCAGGTCTTGCAGCATCGTCAATTGGCTGATCTGCGACGGCAGCGGACCCACCATGTTGTTGACTTCCATGTGCAGTGACGTCACATGCAGCCTGTCAGCGCTGCAGTCCACGCACTCCCAGTCGCATTCGGTGCCCCAGTTGCTGAAGTCGTCCGGATTCTCGCCCATTCCCTTCCAACCGGATTTCATTCGCCATGCGTCTCCGTTGGTACTGGTGTACAGGGCAATCAGCGCCTCCCGCTCCTCGATGGGGATTTTGGGATCGTCGGCTGTCTGTCCGATGGTCAGACAGCCGGACGAGCTAGCCGGTGAATCTGCCGCTGTTCCTGCGCCATCGCCTGTGCCGCTTCCGCGGGCACCTTCGCGTACGGCCAGCGTGCGGAGCGGTCTCGATCCATCCTGTCCGGCGAGAGGGGCCTTCAGGCGGAGCACTCCCGCCGCGGCATCCAGTACCAACGGGTCGCGGGAGCAGGGACCTGCCCGGAGGAGCTCCGACCGACCGTCCTTCTCCCGGCGGTGGCGGTCCAGGAACAGGTATCCCAGCCGCAGGCGGTCGCCGAACAGGGTGACCCGCGCGGTGTCCCGCTCCAGCCGGAGCCGGATCCGCCCGTCCACCCACTCCCCGGGCACGACTGCCCGCACGCGGGCGTCGGAGGCGGCGACGAGACGTAGCGGGAGCTCCAGGTCGCCGACCGCCAGTCGGTCCCGTTCCAGGTCCCAGCGGGCCAGTACCTGCGACTCCGGCACGTCGCCGGAGGGGTAGGTCACGATCCGGCCCTCCCAGTCCATCCACTGGGGGAACGTCATCCCGCCGATCTCCAGGTACACCGGCGTCCAGCCGTCGGCGGTGGTCTTGTACCACTCCGCCGACAGCTCCAGGCCGAGCGCCGGATCGATCCGGAAAACCTGAGGCGACGGGACGGTGACCGGGGAATCACTCGCGATGGAAGCGAAACAGAGAATGCAACAGCAGAAAAACACGGCCACGAGCCCTCGCACATGGTTGAAAATTCTGCCCATAAAAAACTCCGTGGTGTATGATTCCCTTATCCGGTACCCTTCTGCAACGAAGTTAACAAGCACACTGGGTTGGACTCTTAAAGTTCCGTTCATTGGGTAATCTCATTGGGTGACGATCCGATCGGGCCATTCCCGTCCAATCTCAACCGGAAGCCCTGGGACCAATCTTCGTTCGGTATGACACCGCACCAGGCACCTTCACCTCCTGGGCTTCCCAGCCATCCGTAGTTGTGATGCCAATTCGGCCCGCCGGTGGCGTTGTAGATGGCAATCAAGGCGTCTCGTTCGGAAGAGGGGATATTGGCCTGTAGCGGGGCGCCGGCGGCCACGCCAAACAGCAGAATGATGAACATCCGGGCAATTCGCACCATGGAGCCTCCTCGGATTAATAGAGCATCAGGTACAGGTCGCGAAGGCCGACACGACCGTCGCCGTCCAGGTCGGCCTGTTCCGGCGGGGCCAGGAAATTGCCCTCGCCGGGACGGATATTCTCCGCCAGGTAATGCGCCAGGATGAGCATGTCGACGGCGTCCCGCTGCCCGTCCAGGTTGAGATCGCCGGCTACCGGGTCCAGGTTGAGGAAGTGAGCGGTGACGGCGGTGTCCTCGTCCAGGTGCAGCGTCACCGGGTTGATGTTGCCCAGCACGTCGCCCGACCAGGCATCGAACGCGAAGCCCTCCCAGGGGATGGCCCGCGCGATCACGTCCGCGCCGGCCCAGTAGGCGTGCCGGCCGGGAGCCGGCTCGGTCAGGCCCCCGGCCGTCGTGTTCAGCTCCAGGGTGTGGACCTCCGGCGCCGAGGCCGGATCCAGGGGATCGGTCCCCCGTTCCAGTTCCAGGGCGTCGGAAAATCCGTCCCCGTCCGTGTCCCAGGCGATGGGGCTGGTCTCGCCCTCGTCCATCAGCCCGTTGCCGTTGGCGTCCTCCTGGCTGTCCGCCAGCCCGTCGTGGTCCCGGTCCAGCATCAAGTCCACGGACCGGATGATGCCCGTGGCGAACGTGCCCGGGCCGGCCAGCGGCGTCGACAGCTCCCGGCCGTCCAGCGACACGTCCGGCATTTCCTCCCAGACGTGCAGCTCCGGGTCGTACCGGACGATGGTCATGGCGGGCAGGTCGGCTTCCGGGAAGCCGGCGCGCTCCAGGTCGCTGTCCGTGACCGTCAGCACCAGCCGGCTGCCCGGCGGCAATTGGGTCACTTCCTGGTTTTCCCCGTCCCGGACCACCAGTGCGACTGTCTGTCCCACCAGGCTTAGATACCGGGTCAGCCCCTCCTGCTTCAGGGTTGCCCGCACCCGCCGGTTGGTCACGATGCCGGTTTTCTCGAAGTATGCCTGGGGATCCCCCACGGCTTCCACCTTGACATTTTCCTTCAGCCACAGCGTCGTGTACCGGGCGGCGGCCGGCTGGCTGACGCCCGCTTCGGTCGTGGCCCCGCCGCCGCTGAGTTCGATCTTGGAATCGTACAGGTAGGCGCCCAGGGTCAGGCCGGTGGCTTCTTCCGGCAGCTCGATCCCCCCCGCGGCCTGTCCGTCGGGCGCGGTGAAGGCCACCCGGCCCGACCCTTGGACTGGCTGGGTCAGTACAGAAATGTAGTTTTTCAGGTTGTCATGGATGACATCCAGGCTGTTGCCCAACAGTTCCCGGAACATGAGGAGGAAAAAGTCCAGGTTGGGCTGGGCGCCATAATCCTCGTACTGTTTCCGCACGAAGTACTGCCCGTCGTAGAGCACCGCCTCCGACGTGTCCTGTTCCACCTCTCCGCCCAGGCCGGCCTTGATGTTCAAGCTCAGTTCCAGCCCCACTCCTTCCGAGAGGGAGATGGGCAGGTCGAAATCGAGTTCGGCCCGCCGGCCCCGCCGGACTTCCACTTTCCGGCTCAAGGCCTTGGCGTGCTCCCGGCCCTGGGTGGCGGCCTTGAGATGGTCCAGGGTGTCATAGGCGTCCTGGGCCAACTGGCTCACGCCCGCCATCATCTCGCCACCCTGGCCGCTGGCCCAGTCATGCACCTCTTTCAGGGAGAGACCCGGATACAGGCCGAGGAAATCCATGAGATCCGGGTTCTTCACTTCCCAGGTCACCCGGTACCCGGTGTAGGTCGCACTGGAGAAAAACAGCCACGGATTGGCGGCCTGCTGGCTCACTTCCGCCTTCAACGCCAGCGATTCCACCTGGTTGGCCGAGTTCACCACGGCTTCATATCCCAGTTCGCCGGACAAGGTGTAGTCGGTGGGCACGTCCTTGCCGAGATGGCAGGCCGCGACCATCGGCAGCAGGTTGAAGCTGCCCCCCGCCGCCGTGCCCACGGCGAGGGAAAACGTCCTGCCGCGGTTGGCCAGGTCCGTCTTGATGCCGGCCTTGACCGCCCCGGCGATATTGCCGGCAAGCCACAGCTGGGGGATTCTGATGTTCACCGCCGACAGGCTGCCTTCCAGGCTGTAGCTGGTTTCCTGGCTGCTGAAAAAGGTGTGGGGCCAGAAGAACTTGGTGGGGTACGTCCGCCGCTGCAGCCACTGGTCGCAGGCGGAGTCGATGACCCGCCCCAGCGTGCCCACCCCGCCGCCGACCCCCAGCAGACGGGCCAGGGCGCCGGTGATGGCCACCTGCCGGGCCACGGGCAGAAATTCCCGCTGGTTGAAGTCGATCTCGAAGGTGGAAGACAGGCCGGCTTTCAGGTTGAGGGCCGGCCCGGTGACGTCATGCAAGGGAAACTTGAGCTCGATCAGGGATCCCTCCGGCGCCAGGCCGGCATTGAACTGATAGGAGAGCTGGTTGTAGACCGAGTTCTGGTCCTGCACCAGCTTCATCTGGATCCCCAGTTCTCCCCCCACCCCGAGGTTGGCGGTGGAATAGGACGCCTGCAGCGGCCCAACCTCGGCGCCGGCGCTGCCCAGACTCCCGCTCATGCCGGCGCTGCCGGTGAAGTGAAAGGAGGAGGACCGCTGGTAGCGCTGATCCTCCACGATGACCTCGAAGTCCAGGTCATGGCTGACCAGGGTATAGCTCTTCAGCGTCTGGTCCTCCTGCCGGATCTTCAGCTCGCTAGGGAACGTGAAGTGGACCCGGGTGCCGGGCGGGAACCAGGCTTCCTCAAAATCGATACTCACTCTCAGGATGCCCCCGTCGATGGGCTCCTCGGCGCTCACCCGCTTCTCCGCATCGTCTTCCACGCCGGTGACGTCCACGATCTCCGCCTGATAGTAGATCATCGTGATGTCGGCATCGGCGTTTGCCTGCAGGACGAAATCCTCCACCGGTCGCGGGGTGACGAAGTCGCCGTCCTCGTCCTTCAGGTAGTAGTACCGCACCAGGGTCCCGTTCTGATGCAGGCGGTTGGACTCCCCCCCCCGCGGTGTGATGTCGGGATGGATCTCCGACAGCCACCAGGCATCGCTCAGAGTCGCCTCGGCCCACTCGCTGCGGACCAGGTTGGCGTTGTCGGGGCAGGCTTCCGTGTAGGTCCGCACCAAGAAGCGGTTGGTCAGCGGTTTATCCTGGTTCCACTGCGGCGGCTGGAACGACGTGATGGCCTTGTCCTCCACCACTCCGCTGAACACGAACGCCTCCATGGAATCGTCCTTCCAGTAGATCTCGTAGCCGCCCAGGTCGCTCTGGTAGGCGACGGGGTCCCAGGTCAGCGCCAGCTCCCCGTCCTGGACGTGCCAGTGCGTCTCTGCCGGCGCCACGGTCTGGAAATCGTAGAAAGGTTTTAAGGAGCCATAGCTTCGAGAATCAATGAAGGAGCGCAGAGTATCGTCCGCCGTGAGAGCATTACGGGTCAGGTTGAACCAGCAATTGGTGAGTTGCATGAATGTGACGGGCATTTGTCCGGACAGCAGGTTGGAACTCAGGTCGAGCATCTGTAGTTGTGTCAGATTGCCGAGCTGGGAGGGAATGGCGCCACTCAAAGAGTTATGATCCAGATAGCAGCTCTCAAGATTGGCAAGGTGGCCGATTTCAGAGGGGATTGTGCCGGAAAAATTATTATGTCCCAGTGTCAGCTCCGACAGATTTATCATTTGCCCCAACTGGGGGGGGAGCGATCCGTCCAGATAGTTATGCGACAAATTCAAACGGGACAAGGCACTCAGTTTTTCAATTTCCAGAGGAATCGGTCCCGTGAGCAAGTTACCCGACAGATCCAATCCAACCAAGGCGGTCAGGTTTCTGATCTCAGCCGGAATTGAGCCGATGAGCTGATTGTTGCCGAGATGCAGAGTGGTCAAGTGGGGGAGGTTCCAGAAAGTGGAAGGGATGGTGCCGCTGAGCTGGTTATTTTCCAAGACCAAATACTCAAGTTTGGTCAGATTTCCTATAGTGGAAGGGATTTCTCCATTTAGGGTGTTCCCACCACAATTAAGTTCTTCCAAGTTTGATAGTTGGCCGACGGAATCCGGTATGGAAGCACTGAAATTATTAACTCCCAACCGAATCGATGTCAGCTGTGTCATCCCCCAAAGTCCATCCGGTAGAGTCCCTTCCAGATGGTTGCCCGTAAAGTCGAGGAATTTTAGATTGACCAATTGTCCAATGGCGGCCGGGATCTGCCCCTCGATTTCATTTCCCCCCAGTCCCAGATACCGCAATGATCGCAGATTGCACAAGTCCACCGGGATCTGGCCTGAGATGTGGTTGTCCCGCAGAAATAGTGTTTCCAGATTGGATAGCTGGCCGATAGACGCGGGCAGTGGACCATCCAACAAGTTTCCAAGCATCCACAATTCGGTGAGTCCGCTCAGGTTGCCGATGCTGTCCGGAATTGGGCCGCTGATGTTATTGTTATATAACTGAAGTTTCCCGAGGTAAGGGAAATCGCCGATTTCCACCGGGAGGGATCCCACCAGATTGTTCCCATGAAGGTCGATTCCGACCACATGGTCCTCGCCGTTGATGTTTTCGCCATAGACCCCGTACCAGCCCGCAGATCCGTCGTGGCCGATTTCAGTCCCCCAGGAGTTGAACTGACTGGGATCAGACAAATCCCGCCAATTCCGATTGTACGTCCAATGGTCGCCGTCGGTGGCCAGGTAGAGGGCGATCAGGGCGTTGCGCTCGGACTCGGGGATCTTGGCCTGCAGGGTGGCGCCGATACCCATCCCCAGCATCAGGAGCACGCTCAGGCGAACAGTCCATTTCATTCGGAACCTCAAGGCAAACGGGATGTCCAGCAGAATGCACGACGGTTGCCAATTGTCACGAAAGGGCCGGCCGGCCCAATGAGCGGTCCGGTACGAGAAGGCGGGGGCACCATCCACAGCGGGAGAGACGGATCCCCAAGGCCGGGGTGGACGAGGGGCGCTTCGCCCGGAACCGGCGGGCCGGGCAGTCTGGAAAACATGGGTATCAACCCGGGTTGATAGTGGACAGTTGCTATGAATGGATGTATATAGTGTTTGTTCCTTACATTTCAGCGGGTCGGGACGGGGCCGGATGCGCTACTTGCTTTACTACCACCGGGGTTTCATCAAGAAATTCCCCCTGCCGGGCGGGCCGGTGGTCATCGGCCGGGGCGCGGGCTGCGACCTGGTCGTGGACGACGGCGGCCTGTCCCGCCGGCACTGCCAGGCGGAGGTTTACGAGGACCGGCTGCTGGTGCGCGACCTCAGCTCCCGCCACGGCCTGTGGGTGGACGGCGTGGCGGTGGGCGAGGCGGCGATCCGCCTGCAGCACTCCTTCGTCCTGGGGGACACCGAGTTTTTCTTCCTGCGGGGCGACCGGCGCGAGTTCGAGGTGAATCCCGAACTCACCGGCATCCTGGCCTCCATCCCCCGCCGGCGGCGGCCCGAGTCTCCCGAGTCCGACACGGACGACGCCGGCGACCGCTACCACCCGCTGCTCCAGACCCTGGCCGCCCGGGCCTTCATCTCCGCCGATCCCGAGGACCTGCTGTGGGATTGTCGGCGGGAGTTGGCCCGGCTGGTGCCCCAGGGCAGCCTGATGCTTTGCCGGAATGGCCGTCGGAAGGTGCTCTTCGACCATCAGTCGCTGTCGGCGGCGGAGCAGGAGCAGGTGGCCGAGGCGGCCGCCCCCGTGGGGCGCCGGTTGGAGGCGGGCGAACGGCACCTGGATTGCATCGCCCTGGTCATTCATCATCCCTCCCCCGGCTGGCGGCTGATCTACGCCTGTCCCGCCGGCGCCTGGCGGGAGGGATCGCGGCTGAATGCCTTTCTGGTGAAGCTGGGCCAACTCATGGAGATGAACGCGCGACTCGCCACCACCGACCCGCTGGAGCTGTACCGGCCCGAGTACGTCTTCCACGAGGACGGTCTGGCGCTGGTCGGCTGCAGCCGGGCCATGCGGCGCCTGGTGGCCACGGTCCGCCGCGTGGCCGTCAAGCAGCGGCACGTGGTCCTGCTGGGCGAGACCGGCACCGGCAAGGAGCTGGTCGCCCGGATGATCCACCAGCTCAGCGGCCGCCGGCGCTACGTGGCGGTGAACTGTTCCGCCATCCCCGCCCCGCTGCTGGAGAGCGAGATGTTCGGCCACGAGGCCGGCGCGTTCACCGACGCCCGCCGGCGCAAGATCGGCAAGCTGGAGGAGGCCTCCGGCGGCACCCTGGTCCTGGACGAGATCGGCGAGATGTCGCCGGAGATCCAGGCCAAGCTGCTGCGGGCCATCCAGGAGAAGAGCGTCACCCGCCTCGGCGGCAACGAGCGCATCCCGGTGGACCTGCGGATCATTTCCATCACCAACCAGGACCTGTACCAGCGGGTGCGCGAGAAGCGCTTCCGGGAGGACCTGCTCTACCGGCTGCGGGTGCATGAATTGACGGTTCCGCCCCTGCGCGAGCGGCCCGAGGACATCGAACCGCTGGTGATCTTTTTCACCGGCCGCTACGCCCGGGACGGCGGGCTGATCCCGGGCGGATTCTCGCAGACGTTCCGCGACCGGATGCTGCGGTACCGGTGGCCGGGCAACGTGCGGGAGCTGGAGAACGAGATCGCCCGCATCCTGGACACCATCGACGACCACGAGCTGATCAGCGACCATCACCTCCTGCCCCGGATCCTGGAAGAATCCCGCGGGCCGTCCCAGCCGGTGGCGGCGGCCTCGCTGCGGGGCCGGATGCAGGGAGCTGAGCGCCGGGAGCTGGAGGAGCTGCTCCGGCAGAGCGACGGGAACAAGTCCAAGGCCGCCCGCCATCTGGGGATGAGCTACCAGGGTTTTCTGAAAAAACTGAAGCGGCTCGGCATCGGCTGAGGGAGGGCGCGGATCCCGGTGAGCCTCCGTATCCTCTTTCGCTCGTTTCGTTCCCACCAGCGAAGGGTTTCTTCACTTCTTACCGACTCCGGTTTCGCCGCCCCGGTCGCCAGCCGGCGGCGGGGGGCGGGTTGCCGCGGCCTGCTGGCGGGGCTGATCATCATCCTAGGCGTCCCGGCGGCCGGCGGCGTCCGGTTCGAGCACCTGCCGCCGGCGGCGGGGTTGTCCCAGGGCAGCGTCAATTGCGTCCTGCAGGACCGGCGCGGCTTCCTCTGGATCGGCACGCAGGATGGCCTGAACCGGTATGACGGCTACGAGTGCCTGGTGTTCCGGGCGGACCCGGACGATCCGCGGGCGCTGGCCGACGGTTTCGTGCGCTGCCTGGCCGAGGACGCCGACGGCAGCTTGTGGGTGGGGACCGAAAGCGGCGGATTGCACCGCCTCGATCCGCGGCGGGGCGTGTTCCGGCGGTTCCTGGCGCCGGAGGGCGGCAGCAGCGGCCTGCCGGTCCGGCGGGTGGTGGCCCTGCTGCCCGGTGGGAACGGGCGACTCTGGGTGGTGGGCGCCGCGGCGGTGTACTGGTGGGATCCGCCGGCGGGACGGTTCCGGGAGTGCCCGCTGGCGAAGTGGGGATGGCGCCCGGCCAAGCCGCCGCGTTTCCTGGCCGCCGCCCGGGACCGCGCGGGGCGCCTGTGGCTGGGCACGGGTGAACATGGGCTGGTGGAACTCAATCCCCGGGAACAGCGGCTGGTGCTTCACGGAGAGAAACAGCCTGCCGGCCGTCCCACGCCCCGGGCCCTCCAGTCCGTGGCCCTGGACACCGCCGGCCTGGTCTGGACCGGCGGCAACGGCGGATTGTTCACCTTTGATCCGGACCGGCGCCGGTGGCGCCGAGTCCCGGTCGCGGCGGAGAATCCGCCCGATATCCCGGAGGAGGAAGTCCTGACGGTTCTGCCGGAAGGGGCGCGATCCGTCTGGGTCGGCACCCGTGCCGGCCTGGTCTGGCTGGACCCGGACGGCGAGGCCCGGCAACGGTGGCGGCACGATCCGGGGAATGCGGAGTCCCTGGCTGATGATACCATCCTGTCCCTGGGCCGGGACCGGAGCGGCATTCTCTGGATCGGGACGCTGTTCGGCGGGCTGGACCGCTGGGATGCCCGCAGCCGGCCGTTCGACACGGTCCCGATCGGAACTCCCGGATCCGGCGGCCCCGCGGCGGACCGAGTCATGGCCGTCCGGCGGGAACTGTCGGGCGAGCTCTGGGTGGGCACCTGGGGCGGCGGGTTGAACCGCCGAGACGCCGCGACCGGTCGATGGGAGCGGATTCGCTCCCTGCCCGCGGATATCGATGCCCTGCTGCGGGACCGCCAGGGGGTGCTCTGGGTCGGCACCCGGGAGGCCGGCCTGTACCGGCTCTCCGGCGACGGCCGCGGCTGGCGCCGCTATGCCGAGGACGAACCCGGCAACCGCTTTCTGCCCTGCAACCAGGTCAACGCCCTGGCCGAGGACGGCAAGGGGAGGATCTGGGTGGGCGCCGGCGACGGGATATTTCGAATCCGGCCCGGGGATGGAAAGCCGGCGCGCCAGCGGCTGCCCCTGCCGGCCGAGCTGTGCGTGGTGCAGGCGATTCTGGCGGACCGGCGGGACCGGCTCTGGGTGGGCACCCTTTCGGGCGGCCTGGTGCGCCTGGATCCGGACGGCGGGATCCGGACGTACCGGCGGCGGGCCGGCCAGGTGGAAGGGCTGAGTTCCGACTCCATCTGGTGCCTGCACGAGTCGGCGGCGACGCCCGGGCGGATCTGGATCGGCACCAACGGCGGCGGACTGAACCGCCTGGACGCCGATCGCGGCTCCTGTCGGGCGTACACCGTCCGGGACGGTCTGCCGGACGACGTGATCTATTCCATCCTGGAAGACGGGGCCGGGCGGCTGTGGCTGGGCACCAACCGCGGCCTGGCCCGGTTCGATCCCCGCTCGGGGGAGGTGCGGACCTTTGGCGTTGAGGATGGCCTGCAGGGCGTGGAATTCAACCGCAACGCGGCGTTTCGGGCGGCCGGCGGCGAGATGTGGTTCGGGGGGATTCGCGGCCTGAACCGGTTCGATCCGCGCACGATCACGGACAATCCCTACCGGCCGCCGGTGGTCCTCACGGCGATCCGGCTCTTCGACCGGGTCCTGGTGCCGCCGTCGCAAACGGGCGGATTGGCGGAACTCCGGCTGCGGCACGACCAGAATTTCCTTTCGATCGGATTCGCTGCCCTCAACTTCACCCATTCCGATCGGAACCGGTATGCGTACCGGCTGAAGGGATTGGATCCGGACTGGGTGCAAGCCGGCACGGATCGGCAGGCGCAGTACACCGCGCTCGACCCGGGCCGGTACGAGTTCGAGGTCAAGGCCGCCAACAACGACGGGGTATGGAATCCTGCGCTGGCCCGGCTGGCCCTGGTGATCGAGCCGCCCTTTTGGCGGACATGGCCGTTCCAGGTCTCCGGGGTTCTCCTGTTCATGATGGCATCCTACTTCGGGATTTCCGTGGTTCGGAAATACCTGGTGCTGGTGGCCTTCTGGCGCCGGCAGGTCACCGTCGGGCCGTACCGTGTCCAGGAGGTTGTCGGCCGGGGTGGAATGGCCATTGTCTATCGGGCAGTGCATGCCTTGGACAAGTCGAAGGTGGTGGCGCTCAAGGTGACCAAGCCGGAGGAGGCGACGGACGAGGGGAAGCAGCGGAGGATCCGGACCGAGGCGGCCGTCATCGACCAGTTGGATCATCCCCACGTGGTGCGGATCCTGGAGCGCGGGGAGCACCACGGCCGCTCCTACATCGCCATGGAACTGCTCGAGGGGCGGACCCTGGCCGAGGCGCTGGCCGACGGCGCCCTGGAACTGCCGGCGGCGCTGTCCGTCAGCCGGCAGCTGGCCGAAACGCTGGCCATGCTGCATGCCCGGGGGATTCTCCACCGGGACCTCAAGCCCGCCAACATCATGCTGGTGGCCCGGCCGGCCGAGCCCCACTTTGTGAAGCTGCTGGATTTCGGGCTGGCCCGCGTTCCCTACCAAAGTCGGATGACCGAATCGGGAGCGCTGGTGGGCACGCTGCGCTACATGAGCCCGGAGCAGGTGGCGCGTTCGGAATGCACACCCGCCGGCGATGTCTACAGCCTGGGGGTGGTGAGTTACGAGATGGCGACCGGCCGGGAACCGTTCCTCGGCGAGACCACTATGGACATCATGAAGCAGATCCTGGAACAGGATCCGCTGCCCCCCCGCCGGCTGCGGCCGGAGATTTCCGAAGAATGGGAGGTCTTGATCCTGGCCATGATGGCCCGGGATCCGGCCCGGCGGCCCACCGCCGCCGAAGCGGCGGCGGCGCTGGCACGAATCTTGCAAATTCTATCCTGACGCCGGCAGGGCGGATGCCCGGATCGACCGAGCCGGAGATCCCGTGAGAGCGAGGGTCGGATCCGGCGGTGCCGGCGGACACCACGACGTGGGGAGGTACTTCATGGGAATGCATCGTGTCGTCACCGGCAGCAGTCTGTTTCTGGCGATGATGCTGGCTGGACTGGCCGCGGCGTCGGGGCCGGTTCACCTGAAGCGGGTGGCGGTGGTGGATCCTGCATACGGCCTGGACGCGCACTTCTTCCTGATTCCTGCCGACTGGACGATGGAGTCGCAGATTTCATACAATCCGGCTCCGTCGCTGTCGCTCAACAGCGTGGTCCACATCCATGACCGGCCGGGTCTCACCGGCGTGTTGATGTTGGGGGGAGAATCCGCCTATGCCTGGGGCAGTGGTCCCGTCTGGGACATGTTTGTGAACGGCGGTGCGGGAAACGGCATGTACCAGGGGCGGCGCGTCCTGGCGCCCCTGTCTCCGGAGGAGTACCTTCGGCAGATCTGCCTCCCCACGTTTCAGCGCCTCTATCCCGGCTTCCGGTTGATCGAGGTCCGGCCCGACCCGCAAACCGTGGCCCTCTACCAGCTCAGTCAACGTGCCCTCGGCCTGCAGACAGCGATGGCCGGGGCCGGCGTCCGGATGGAGTACCAGGCGGTGGCCTTCAAGGGATCGGATCGACGGGGCGGCCAACCTGTTGAGATGGAGGGCACCCTCCTGCTGACCTACGGCTACGCCAGCGGGGATGGCGTGAACACGTCCTGCACTTGGGGACTCACCGCCCTGCGACTGTATTATGCCGGCCAGGGACGGCTGGTGTCGACTCTGCCGCTGCTCCGGAGCATCGTCCGCAACGGCCGGATCAATCCGCGGTGGTACATCCGTATGCAGAACCACCGGCTGCAGGTTTGGCAGATCGCCCGGGACGCCCAGGCGGAGGTCGGCCGGATGCTGGAGCGGATGAACGAATCGGTTCGGGACCGAGATCGGATCTATGCCGGATTCTCCGAGTACATCCGCGGCACTTCGGTGTACCAGAATCCGGAAAACGGCAACTATTATGAGTTAGAAAATGGATACAACAAGGTCTGGTTCGGATCGGGCGGAGACGTGATCTACACGGATAATGACAACTATTCGCCCAATACCGATCCCCGGTTCAACAACCAGAGCTGGGCGGAGGGGCGGCCTTCCCGCTAGGAAGCGTTCTGATGTGAGACCTTCGGTGGGAGCACATGCCCGCACCGGTTTGTTTGCAAGAAGCTGCTCTCGCCGGACGGATCCTTCTCGGGGTGAAGCTTCGCGAATCGTGGTGTCGATTGGCACTCGGAATTCTTTCACGACACTTAACTTACATACTATTTTTGCACCCGAAAATAGCGATTTAAGGTCAAAAAAACAATCATTAATTCTGCCCTCATGCGATGTTGGGCTTGGGGTGGGCCAAAGTTGGTGAGAAATTGGGGCGGGAGAGTCAGCTCAATGGAAGTCGGGCCGGAAAAAGAAATTTAACGGGCTCATCCTCAATAGGGTCGTCCATGATAGAATTATTTGCCTTTTTGGCCTGACTGCCAGCCATGATCACGGCGAGACGGTCGTCCTTGAGGACTTACCGCCAGCTCTGGGAGGTCGTCGGCGGAGTACTTCAGTATGGCGTTGGTGTTGCCTGCGTGAGCGCAGAGAAACCTGTCACCTATCTCGGCCTCTAGTTCCCAAAACCTCTCCACGCCTCGCGAATTCGCGAGCTAAATCCTCAGACACACTTTCTATTTTATGCTCTGGCGATTCATTTCCGATGCAATGCGCAAAACCGTATCTTGGCTTTCGGCAGCCGGTAGCCAGCGATACAACGTTGGGATGGAGACACCGAGGTTTTGGGCCACGTCTCGTGGGGACATGCCATCGGCCAAGAGTTTTCGGGCGGCGTTGACTTTGGTTTCGGTCATGCGGCGCCTTCTCCCCCCTGCCCGCCCCTGCTTTTTTGCTGCCGCCAGGCCGGCGCGGGTGCGCTCCACGATCAGCTCCCGCTCCATTTGGGCCAGGCTGGCCATGACGTGGAAGAAGAACCGGCCCGCCGGGGTCGAGGTGTCGATGCTGTCAGTGACGCTCTTGAAGTGCACGCCCAGCTTTTCGAGATCCCCCACCAGGTCTACCAGCCCCTTCACACTGCGGCCCAGGCGGTCGAGCTTCCACACCACAAAGGTGTCGCCCTGGCGCAGGTGAGACAGCGCATCCTTCAACCCGGGGCGGTCTGCGCGGGTGCCGCTCATCTTGTCGGTGAAGATTCTCTCGCAGCCGGATTTTTCCAGGGCCTCCTGCTGCAGGATCAGGTGTTGGTCCTCGGTGGACACTCGGGCGTAACCGATAAGCATGAGTTTCTCCTTCTCGATTCTCGTCTGCAGTATAGAATAATGAGAATATTATTTCAAGAATGGTTTGTGAGAATGAAAAAGGGGGGAATTGGGTGGGATGCGAGGGATGGGTTTGGTGGTTCTCAAAATCCACCGTTTATGAGTATCTGTCTGTCCCAATATTACTTGGAAGGTTCATCCAGGCGGAGGTTATCACTCTTCAGGGACTGAATCTCTCCGACTGCGCACCCGCTGCCTGAGCTCCCGGAAGGATTCGGCATCCCGATCCATCCGGACCAGCCGCAGCCCCTTGAGCTTGGTGGTCTGGATCAGGCCCTTGCGGGCCCACTTCCAGACCGTGCTCGGATCGATCCCCACCATCTGCGAAAAATCACTGGCGGTCACATACGCTTCGTTATGCAAAGTGATAATCGGATAGCTCATGGGCCGGCACTGTAGCGACCGTCGTCGATATAGTCAAGTTAATTTTAGAATACTTGTCTAAACAGACTAGTTAAGCAACGCTACCGTTGTTTATGCATTTCCAGTACAATGCTGTCCGAGGAGCAACCCAATGGCCCATGCCGAACTGCCCGACAAAGTGCGGGCCCGTGTGTTGAAATACCGCAAGCGCAAGGCAATGACCCAGCGCGAATTTGCCGACGCCACCGGCATTCCCTTGAACATGATCACCAAGCTGGAAAACGGTCGAGCACAGTGGACGCTGGAACGTTTGGAGCAGGTCAGCAAGGCGTTTCACATCCCGGCGCACTTCTGGGTAGCCGAGGACAAGGACCTGGGCGACGACACCGGCATCCTGCGGCTGGTCCAGTCCATGCCCCCGGAACGCCGGCGATCCCTGAAAGGCTTCCTGCAGGCCTTCAAGCTGGCCGACACCAAGATCCTGAACCTGATCGCCCGCCTCCTCCGCGAGCACGGCAAGGAGTGACAAGCGGCCTGCCCAGCTTTCAGGCATTCTGCTAAAACCTCTTGGCTTGATCTTCTTACCCTTTCCGGCCCCCCTTTTTTCACAGCTTTTTCATCAGATCCTGTGGAAGAATGAACCGAAACCAAACACAGGCACGCTCCTTGGCAGATCCCCTGCCCTTCCCTCCGGAAGCAAATGCGAAGGGACTTGAGACTGGCACCCCTCGCCGCCGGGGCGGTGGGAATGTGGAAATCCCGGCAACTCCTCCCGGGGATTTCCAAGCGGCGGTGGGAACGGTGGAAATCCTGACCGGATTTCCACGGTTTCCACGGCCGCGTCATTTCCACGGCCCATTCATCCAGACTACCCGCCATTTTTGCCTGTGGTATGCTGTGCAAGATTCAGTGGCAATCGCCGGTAAGGAGATCATGCGGAAACGAACCTTGGAAGAGGCTCACCCCGACCTGGCGGCCCAGTGGCATCCCACCAAGAACGGCGCCTTGACTCCGGCAGATGTCTCCCCCGGCTCCCGTACCGTTGCCTGGTGGATCTGTTTCCACGACCACGAGTGGTCGACCTCGGTGGGGAACCGCCTCCGTCACGGCTGCCCCTACTGCGCCGGCATGAAGGTGGATAAAGAAAAAAGTCTTGCCGTCCGCTTTCCGGAAATCGCCGCGCAGTGGCACCTGACCCGAAACGGGAATCGGACGCCCGCCCAATTTCTGTGCGGTTCGGGGAAAAAAGCCTGGTGGCGGTGCGCACGAGGCCACGAATGGAACACGTCGATTTACAACCGCGCCATTGGCCGGGGTTGCCCGTACTGTGCCGGGAAGTACGTAACGCCGGAGAAAAGCCTGGCGGCCCGGTTTCCCAAAGTGGCCGCCCAGTGGCACCCGGAGAAAAATGGCGCCCTGACTCCCCGGGATGTCCTGCCCCACTCCTCCCGGAAAGTCTGGTGGCGCTGCGCGGTTGGGCACGAGTGGGAGACTCACGTGGGTCACCGGGTCCGGGGCACTCGATGTCCCTACTGCGCCAGCCGGCAGGTAAACGAGCACAACAGCCTGCAGGCTCTGTTTCCCTCGGTTGCCCGGCAGTGGCATTCCGAGAGGAATGGCACCCTGACTCCGGCCGATGTGTTGCCCGCTGCCAATCGCAAGGTCTGGTGGCAATGTACGGAGGGACATGAATGGCAAACGACGCCCAACATGCGCACCACCCGCGGCACCGGCTGTCCTTATTGCGCCGGCATGAAGACCGTGTTCGAGGAAAGCCTGGCCGGGCTGTTCCCCGCCATTGCCGCCGAATGGCATCCGGTGGCCAACGGACGCCGGCTCCCGGGAGAAGTCTCTCCCGGTTCCAACCGCCGCGCCTGGTGGCTCTGCCCCCACGGCCACGCCTACCAATCCACCATCCGCACCAAGGTCAAAGGGGCCGGTTGTCCGATTTGCATGCAGAGTCGAACGCCGGTGGAATAAAATTTCCTCATCGAGAGACCGCTGCTCCATCTCGACTATCAACCAATGGCAGTCGACGAAGTAAGGCGCATCTATGAGAAGAGCGCTCCTGTCAAGGCAATAAAAAGCCACCACACCCTTCGGTGTGTTTTCGAGGTTGGTTGGTGGCTTCCGAGATCATGAAGCGTTCATTCTCCCGTCATTCGTTCCCCAGCGGCCGGCAACTCTCCCCGGTGGTCGTGGTCGAAGCCCGATCAAACATCTATGCGGGCACGTCAGGCCCATGAGGAGTCATTCGCCCAGCTCCCGGTGAAGGGAGCAGGCGGGGTGTCCAATCAAAGGACGGGCATACTGGCCCACGCGCCTTCCGGACAGCCCCGCTGCGATGCCTGACCGCTCACGGGTGGCGGGGCGCGACGGCGCCGGCCCGGAATCGCCACCCGCCCGCCGGGTTATCGGTCGGATGGATTCAAAGAACTGGGGGCCGATCCGTTCCGGCCGGCGGCGGTCGGGACCGCCGGCCGGTGTGACGCCAGCCGCTGCTGGCCGCGGCGGCGAAACTCGGCGTAATCAATGCCGTCCCGCAACATGATCCAGCCGTGGATCAAGATGCGGCGGGCCAGAGCGGTGGTCGCCGTGGCCTTGCCGCGGCGGTAGGCCAGATTCCGGTAGCTCCGGCCCAGCGCCGGATCCCGCTGGCTGGCCACGTGGGCCGCCTGGCCCAACAGGAACCGCAACAGCTTGGAGCCGCCCTTGCTGATGCCCAGGTAGCGCCGGTGGTCCCCGGAGGACCGTTCCCGGGGGTCCAGTCCCGCGTAGGCCGCCACCTGCCGCCCCCGGGCGAACCGCTCCGCCGGACCCAGCGTATGGACCACCGCCAAGGCGGTCAGCAGGCCAACCCCCGGATGGGTCAACAGCAACGCCACCCGTCGATCGCCCAGCGCCCGCCGGGTCAGCTCCGTCGCCACAGCGTCGATCTGCTGGCTCAGCTGCGCCCGCAGATCCACCAGCACATCCCGCTTCAGGTTCAGCGCCGGACTCCCCAGATCCCGAGCCAGAAGATCCGCCACGAGCTTCGGCCCCAGCCGCCGCTTCCGGACCAGGCCGGCACTGAAGGCCACCGCCTGCAGCCCGTTGCTCGCCATCGTCCGCATCCGGACCAGCTGATGCCGCAGCCGCAGCAGCCCCAGCACCTCCAGACTGGCCGGTTCCGGCCGCCACAGCCGCGGGAACGTGCCGGCCAGCAGCAAGTCCAGAATGTGCTCCGCGTCCCGCCGATCGTTCTTCTGCCGCGGTGGCGCCGTCCGCCGGATCTCCGCCGCGTGGCCATGCCAGACTTCATAGCCCAGCCCTTCCACCAGCCGTTCCCACCACACGCTGCTCCCGCTCGATTCCAGCCCGATCACCGCCGGCGGCTGGCACACCCGCTGGTAGAACGCCCGCACCACTTCCGGATCCTCATGGCGCAACGTCACCGTGTCCGTCTCTCCCGTCTCCAGATTGACCCAACTCACTGTCTCCGTCCTTGGATGAAAATCGACTCCGAGATAAAATGTCATTTGAGCGCTCCTTTCGCTCCATGATCACGGAAGCACCGGGTTGGATTATATCCGGCCCGGTGGAAAGGAGCGCTCTTCTCATCACATCAATGGGGTTCTGAATCTCGGAAACCTCCCCGTTTGTGATATTCTGTGGGCCATCCAGCACGCGGGAGTACCCAGGATCCATGCCAAGACCGACTCTGGCCGATGCCCGTCCGGATCTGGCGGCGCAATGGCACGAAAGCAAGAATGGATCCTTGCGCCCCTCCGACGTCACCTGCGGCATCCCCAAAAAGGTCTGGTGGCGCTGCCCGCAAGGGCATGAATGGGTGGCCCAGATTGTCAACCGGGTCTACGGTCAGGGATGTCCGTTTTGTGCCGGATACAAGACCGCCCCTGAGAACAGCCTGCAGGCCCGGAATCCAGATCTGGCCGCGCAGTGGCACCCCACCCAGAACGGCGCCCTGACGCCGATCGAGATCATGCCGTACTCGTCAAGGAAGGTCTGGTGGCGCTGCCCCCGCGGACATGAATGGCGGGCGGTTGTGGCGGCCCGGTCCCGGGGGCACGGTTGCCCCGTATGCGAGCACCGGCGACCATCCCCGGAGTACAATCTGGCGGTGTGCTTCCCCGAGGTGGCCCGGGAGTGGTTCACGGAACTCAACCTTCCGCTGACACCCGACGACGTCCTGCCCAGCGTCCCGCAAAAGGTTTGGTGGCGTTGCGACAACGGACACGCCTGGCGGACCACCATCAACTCCCGGACTAGCACCCGGCGCACCGGTTGCCCCTTCTGCGCGGGCAAACGGACGGCGTACTTCGACAGCCTGGAGGTGCATTTCCCGCTCGTGGCGGCAGAGTGGCACCCCAAATTGAACGGCCGCCTGAAACCGTCCCAATTTTCACCGAAATCCATTCGGTTATTCTACTGGCGCTGCCCTGCGGGGCACGTATACCGCTGCACGATCCGGAACAAAGTGAAGGGGGCAGAATGTCCGATCTGTTTCCCTGAGATGTTCTGAATGCTGGGCGTCGATTACAGGAGGATCTTGTTTGGGACTCTACCAGCGGGGTCCAGGGGGTATCCCCCTGAAGGGGTCTGTGTGTACAACGTGCACACAAACCCGTATCCTGCACTCGACTGAATCTTCGGCCTCCCGCCTCTCCGAATTCTGATTTCTTCGGTGGACGCCATCGCGGGTGGGTGGGTGGCAGGAACCGCGTCGGCGGATCTCCCCGCCCTCGAGGACGACCGGAGGGAGGAGGACTAGGCGGGGCGATCCGCGGCGCACTCCTCGAAGGGGGCGAAGGCGGGCGGTGAAACATGAATGTCGTGGCGCTCTCATCTGCAAAACGAATCGCCCGGTGATTCCTTTTGCGAACGAAGTTGACGGATGAATCATCGAGGCTTTCAAGTCAGGGGAGTCCGAGGGGATCGCATTCCCTCGGCGGGGGAACGGGGGCGGCGCCCCCGGTCAAAAAAAGGGGTATTCAGGCCAGGGGCCGGATGAGATCGTGGCTTTTAGGGCAATTGTGGGCCTCACCTTTGCGGCCGGGCGCAAAAAACCGAAAAGCCCGGATCGCTCTGGGCTTTTCGGTTCTTAGTGAGCCGCCTCAAAACTGGATTTCGGCGGCGGTGTCGGTCGGGGGCTGCGGCGTCTCCACAGGCTGCTTGGGCTCCAGGATCTTGAGGTCGTGGATCACCACCTCGGTCCGGCTGTGGCGTTGCCCGGCCTCATCCTCCCAGGAGCGGGTCTGCAGGCGGCCCTCCACGAACACCAGGCGACCCTTGCGCAGGTACTCGCCGCAGATCTCCGCCAGGCGCCCCCAGGCCAGGACGTTGTGCCACTCGGCACGGCTCTGCTTCTCGCCGTTCCGGTCGGTCCAGTGGGTGTCGGTGGCCAGGGAGAAGCGGGCGAAGGCCACGTTCTCCTGGGTGGCTCGGACCTCCGGGTCCTTGCCCAGCCGGCCGATGAGTTGAACCTTGTTCACCATGATGAAATCTCCTTCCCGCGTGGCATGGATGCGCGGCCCCCGGATGGTTCGGATTAGAAAAGGGTCCGGGCCTCCGGCGCGAACGGGACGGTCCGGCCGAAGGTGGTGGAGTAGACCTGGTTTCCGGCCAAGATCAGGTGGTCGTGGAGCTCGATGTCCAGCGGCCGCAGCGCCTCCGCGAGGGTTCGGGTCAGGGCCAGGTCCTCGGCCGAGGGGCGGCACTGGCCCCCGGGGTGGTTGTGGAAGAGGATCACGGCCGTTGCGGCCGACAACAACGCCGCCTTGGCCACCTCGCGGGGGTAGACCGGAGCTTGGTTCACCGTGCCGACGCCCAGGATCCGGACGTCCGTCACCCGTCCGGCCGCGTTCAGGCAAAGGACCCCGACGCATTCCCGGCCCGGGTCGCCTCCGGCCACCACGGCCAGGGCCACGAACTGGGCCGCCTCCTCCGGGTTGGTCACCGGATGGCTGGAGAGCTGGCTCTCCCGGACCAGGTGGGCGATGCAGCGCTTCGCCATTTCCGCGTAATCGGTCTTCTTGTTCATGTCGTGCCTCCTTGGGAACCCGCCAAGCAAATTTTTCCGCCTGGCCCTTTCACTCCAAGCTGAAGGGCCAGGCGGGAAAATGACCTACAGACGCCGGGCCGGGAGACGGAGCGGCCCGGTTGCAAGCCGGCGGGAGCGGACGTGACACCGCCGCGTCACGGAGCGGCGAGGCCGAGGGATAATTGGAGGGGACCCGTCCCGCTCCGAGCGGGACGAGGGCGGCGGCCGTTTATGCTCGGCCGAACGCGGAGGGACGCGCAAGCGGTGGCAGGCGGCTTGCGGGCCGCCGTCAGCCGGCCCGGCCCGCACGTCCCCGGCGAAGACGGTCATCGGCGGCGCGACTGCCAAGCAGAAGGTGCCAGCCGGCATTGGCGGGAGCAACGCGGCCGGCTGCCGGAGGACGGGTGACCGAAGGCGGAAATCTTCTCAGCGTTCGGCTGGGCAACAGTCATCTTTGCGGTTTCCCTCCGTCTCCCCGTCCCCGTGTCTGCAGCCACTGAAGCTGAATTATGGAAAAAGGGACGGGGAGACCGAGGGGATCACATTCCCTCGGCGGGGTCCAGGGGCGGCGCCCCGGCCGTCGGAGACCGGCTGGTCGGGATGAAAAGGAAAGCCCCCACCTCTGGCAGGGGCTTGGGGGTGGGCTGAGATTGGGTATCGATGGCGGGAAAATCGGCCCGGGGGGAGCAGGGCCGGTGGGATCAGTTGGTGGGCTCATCCTCGGCGGGGCCGCCCAGGATGAAGTCGGCTGCCTTCTGGGCCTGGCCGGCGGCCACGATCACGGCGCGGCGGTCGTCCTTGAGAACCCGCAGCCAGCTCCCGATGTAGGCGGCGGAGTTTTCCAGGGTGGCGCCATGGATGCCGGCGTGAGCGCACAGGAACCCGGCGCCCATCTCGGCCACAAGTTCCTCCCGGCTGTAGTCGGCCGTGCCGAAGGGCGCCCAGTCCTCCAGAGATTTCCGGGCCAGTCGGCACGGGGCGCCGGTGCTGTGGACCAGCTCATGCGCCAGGGTGGAAAAATACTCGGCCGCCGAGTGGAAGGACTCCCGCAGCGGCATGGTCACGCTGTCGGTGGACGGCCGGTAGTAGGCCCGGGCCTCCGTGGTGTGGCGGATCTCCGGCCGTTGGGGCATGCCGTCCACGATCCGCTGGCAGGCCTCGATGGGATCGAAGCGGTGAGTTTCCAAGGCCGGGATTTTTTCGGCCGGGATCCCCTCGGTCTGGTCCAGGTTGAAAACGGTGTAGTAGCGGAGCAGCGGCACCCGGTCCTTGCTCCCGGTCCGTTCCTCTTCCCCGTCCGGCCCGGCGGCGGCTTCCAGGAACTTCCAGAAGACCACCGGGAAGCCGTGTGCCCCGCGCTGGATGGCCCCGCCGAGTGCTTTGGCCTGGTTGAACGTGAGGAACCAGGGGGAGGTAAAGCCGAGGCTGGCCAGCAGCATGGCGTTGATGCCCCGGTAGGACCTGCCGGAAACCAGGTTCCGGGGGGCGCCGCTGGCCGCGTCCCAGGGCTTGCGCCAGGGGATGACTCCCTGCTCCAGCAGGGCGATGATCCGGTCGGTGATCAGGTCGTAGATTTTCTGGCTCATGTCGTCTCTCCTTCGCTGATGTAACCGAGCAATTTTTCCCTCGCCCGGCCCTTTCACCTCCAGTTGAAGGGCCGAGCGAGGGAAAATGAATCCTGACGCCGGGCCGGGAGACGAAGCGGCCCGGTAGCAAGCCGGCGGGAGCGGACCTGACACCGCCGCGTCACGCAGCGGTGAGGCCGAGGGATAATTGGAGGGGACCCATTTCTGATTCGAGCCCGGCTCGGAGCGGGAATGGGGCGGCGGCCGCTTATGCTCGGCCAAGCGCGGAGGGACGCGTCAGCGGTGGCAGGCGGCTTGCGGGCCGCCGTCACCCGGCCCGGCCAGCCCCGTTCAGAGCGGGGCTACCGCTGAAGACAGAAGTTTGTAGCCGCAGGGGACACAGAAAACGAAGGGAATATATTACCTGAACGCCAACGCAGAAAAGGACTGCCCGCCGAAAAGCGGGGCCGAAAGCTGACGGCTGATAACTGTAAGCCCAGTAAGGGGAGTCCGAGGGAATCACCATTCCCTCGGCAGGGTCCATGGGCTGCGCCCCGGTTGCCGGCGACAAGGAGTAGCCAGATTTTCGTAAAGCAGCAATGAACTATAAAGCCAAGAGATGGTGCGTGAGAAGTTTGAGGGAATGCAGATTTCAGACTATAATCACCCTTCGATTTCACGTTATCCTCCAGTAGTCAATAGGAGTAATGTATGGAGAGAGGATATTCCAGAAAAACCTATGAGCGAATTCTTTCGGGCAAGCGCCATTCTCCAACTACTAGACCAGGCAGAACGATAGGGCAGGAGAGTGAAAGCGACTATTCCCGAATTCTTTATTCAAGCCCATTTCGCCGCTTACAACAGAAGGCACAGGTTTTTCCTTTGGAGGACAATGCTGCGGTTCGTAGTCGCATGACTCATTCTCTTGAGGTTGCAGAGGTGGGCAAGAGAATCGCCCGAATGGCAAGTTGGCAACTTCTGAAAAAATCAGAACTTCCTGAAGAACTGCAAATTCCCTTCGTCCAATTTGTCGAAACTGCTTGTTTGATGCATGACCTCGGAAATCCACCGTTTGGTCATTTTGGAGAAACGGCCATTCAAGAGTGGTTCCGTGACAACGGGATGGACACATTTAAGAAGAGTTATGGAATCCCAAAGCACATCTTCTCAAGCGATGAACAGGATCCGATTGCATTGTGTCTCAAGGATTTCGAACAGTTTGATGGTAATCCTCAGGGATTTCGGATAGTAACCAAACTCCAATCCATTGGGGATGATAGTGATTCGGGACTCAATCTAACGCATACCCAGCTTCTTTCGTCAATGAAATATACACGTTGCACTGATGAAAAGAAAACCAGCGTCGGACACCAAAAGAAAGCTGGGTTTTTTCAGACTGAGCGGGATCGCGTTAATGAAGCATGCGATTCAATCGCCTGGCCAAACGAATGTAGGTTTCCATTGGCTTATCTAATGGAAGCCGCAGATGATATTGCTTATTGTCTCAGCGATATTGACGACGGAATTGAAAAAAGATTGGTGGCAGCGAACGAGTTAATCGCCTTTCTCGAAAAAAATAGATTTAAAACTGATTATATAAAGAATTTAATCGATAAATATGTTAGCAATACAACAGACACTAACAGGGCGTTTCTCAATTTTAAAACTCGTCTGACTGAACATCTAATCAATCATGCAGCACAAGCTTATGTAGATGGTCATAAGGCATATCTTTCGGGTGCTGCGGGAGAAATATTTGCGCCAGAACTTGACGAAACCTTGGTTCTTAGGTCTATGAAGGATTATGCTAGAGAACATTTATTTCGCTCCGATGAGGTTGAGCGCTTGGAACTGACTGGTTATCACGTTATCTTCGGGCTACTGAATGTTTACAAGCGCTTACTTGAATGCTCATTTGAGAATTTCCAGATGCTAGTCACAAGAGAACCAAAGAGAATTCAGGGTGCGGGATTGGATATCGAGTGGCGCCTCTATAATCGTCTTCCTGAGAAATACGTCAGGTGCTATGTGCAAATGAAAAAGAGCGTTTCTACCTCTCTCCAAGAATGGCCATTGAGAGCACATCTAGTTGTCGATTACATTTCAGGCATGACAGACCAGTTTGCCTTAACGACCTTTCGTGAGCTTACTGGTATTAGCCTTTTCTAAATCTGTAAATGATAGGATTGGAGAAATATGGCATCTTGTAGCTTCTTCTCGAAGGATCCAGAGAAAAGGAATTGCGCCTAGTCTATAATTTTGTCTATCACTGTGGAATACAGGACATAATTGGGCTGGCAGTGAAGCCAATCTCTGCCTTGATTTCTTCCAATAGTATGCCGAACGATGACCGGATATCGAGATAAGTTTGTTCCGGAGAATGGTCATGCCTGCCTGAGGGATTACAGATTACCCAAAACTGGCATCTCATCCCATAACTTGCCAGCAAGCCTGCGGCCAGCGGCCTTTTTATGGACGCCACCCCATTGCTTAAAGAAGAAGGGCACACCAGCAGCCAAACATTGATCGCGGATATCAGTCACCCATTCAGCTTTCATCGGCCTTGCCCCCGGGCCGGACTCGCCGCCAGCAATGACCCAATGGATAGCCCGCAGGTCAAGGTCCGGGAGGGGTTCCAGCAAGGGTTCAAGTGACAGGAATCGAACGGCAGCAGGTACAGTCCGGAGTGCATCAATCCGTTTCAGATAGTCGGCACTCTCCACAGTAACCCCCATCCAGATATTGGAAGACCATGTGACTCGACGCGACATCTGTACTAGCTTTTCAACCCGTTTGGTCAGAATCTGGAAACAGTGCTGTCGCGCACGATTCATGGTGAAAAACACTTTTTCAATGAATTCCGAGGGGACTTCCTCATGGAATAGATCGCTCATCGAGTTGACAAACACCATCTGCGGTTTTTTCCAGGTCAATGGCAATTCTAACGCCTCCGGGTGGCAAGTGACGCTGAAACCATTCGCGTAGTTCGGCTGGCCCATGGCTTCCAGTCGCCTGGCCATGCGCTCCGCATAACAATTACTGCATCCTATGCTGATTTTGGTGCAACCGGTCACAGGATTCCAGCTCAACTCAGTCCATTCAATTTTAGTTTGACGCATGGTCCTTAACTCCGAATATAACTCGTTTATTATCATCGGCCAGGTAGAAACTTCCTTTACGTGCGACAGTGCCCGTAGTGATTTCTGTCACTGTGATTTCACAGGATCGTTGAAGTTTTCGTAACGTTTCATTGGCTTTCGATGCACAGAACCCCTTTTCAAGACAGAACCCATACAATTCCACGTTGGTGGGAGTCATTTCTTGAATATAGTTCATCAGCGATTGTTCGAACAGTTCGATCTTGGTGATAGTATTCATGTCGGGATAGAGGAATCGCTCTCCGTTCCAAGCTGGATCGTTGTCGATATTGTAGTTCGCTTCCCCTGTCGACGGGTCCATTGCCCAACAAACCTTCAGGAATTTCTCCATGCCCAACCGGTGGCGAGTGGCGAATATCACCCCGTATATGTTAACGCCCTTCCTGATGGAGAATGGCGCAACCAATGCAACCAGTTTGCCTAAAGCGGATCGGTAGTGATCACAAATATACCGATGGATCGCGCTGTACTCCACGTTTTTCAGTACGGATGGATCAAGTTTGAAATGCACCTGGAACTCCGGCGTCTCAATGAACCTACGGATAAACGAGGATGAGATGAAGAATAGAATGTCGGTCGAGCGACAACCAAGTAGTGCTCTTACAACCTCTGGGGTGATCTCCTTTATGCCGAACTGATCCATCAAAACCAAGTTGGCTTGCCCCGGCTCCCCCATCTGTCGTAAATACTTCGGCAAGGCGTCGGCAAAAGGAAGGGCGGAATACTCGAAACAGCAACAGGACTCTGAGCAGCGTACCTGGCTCACGTTCTGTTTCAAGGTCGCGATATGTTCATCATTCTTGTCATTGAACACCATGCGCACTGGAATGTCCGCTTTCAGAGTCTTCCGACCGCGACAAAACGCTTTTACCTCTTCCAAGACGATCACCGGCGATCCAGGGTTGCCTGCCTTGTCCTGCCCTGGACCGGCGAAAAAGTCATAGATGTTTAGCTGTTTGAACTGACGATTCGAGCGCGTCAACACGACCGAAATCCACTCCCGAGCATAGCGGCGGAAGATGTCGAGCTTGACTCGTGTCGCATCGTCAAAAAGCCTATCATGGAAGCCTTGCTTCATGAATGGATCTCCTCTGGGACATCCAGTTTTCACCTTCAACCGATGTCCTCTTTCCCTCAAATAACTCCCATGTCCCGGGCTTTTTCAGCTCTTGGATAAGGAATTGGACCCACGCTTCGGTGTGTCCGAATTCGTTATGACGCTTTTTATAGATGCAAGAACGAGTGTCGATTGTATCCGGTTCCTTTCTACCTCCTATTGAACCAATTCTATTAAATTTCCAACACTGTGAGTGCCCGCTCTGATTGCATCTGTTGATTTCTCTTCCCTGGTGTGAAACTTGGGGACTACCAAGCCCCTTCTTCACTTTATCGACAACAATTCCATCCTGTAAAGTGCCTGCGTTTGCTACCGGCGCCTGTCTATAATTAACCAGTGCGACTTTTTTTGTGGGTTCCTGCTTTTCTTCCTCCGATAAATTGTCGTACGGACCGAATTGAACCGCAAGCACGTCACGACTCTCATTGTTGGCAACCTGGAGGAGGAAAGCTTTGAAAGAGTATTCCGGGATCTGCCATATATCTACACTCAGCGAGGAACGGTAATTGCTAATAAATTCCGCCGCTACGTTCATCGACCTGTTTCCATGGACTGCATTGGCGAGGTTCTCCGACGAGGGATAGATATGGAGCACGATAGATGACGATTTTCGGATGCAGTATCGAGCGCCGAATTCCTTCCCCAGCATGTCGATGAAGTTCAGGAGCATGGCCTGGCATTCACCCAAGAATGATGGGCCCAAAGGCGGCAATGAAAGGTGTTCTATTTTGTTCCGCAACGGGATGAAGACCTCCAGATTTCGTCGAATTGGTTTTCCGTGTCGCCAATAAAGCAGTGCCTCAGGCCCTCTTTCAGTTCCCAATGTTTAATGTCGCCGTCCTCTCTCTTAATAACAACCATTTTTCTCACGGTTATATAGCTTAACTTTCCGGCGAAAAACAGCTTGAAAGATCGCCGTCCAGGCGATGACCATAAGATCAATATATCAACCTGACTTGAATCGTACTGCAGGAATGTTGTAACCCTCAACCGCCAGCAAAGAGGAATCCCTTGACTTCTCCATTGCCTGCTTAACGACTTGCGGAAGCCTCCTCATTCCACATCCTCCACGCTCTGAACCCCGCCCATGCGATACTTGATGTCGTAATTGATAATGAAATCCAATTCTTCCTCAGTGAAGCCATATTCTTGTGCAAGAACTTTGTCAATATTGTCAATAATATCCTTTGATAATGCCGGGAAAAACTGCTTTTCTTTGGTCACTTGCATATTTCGTGCAATCTTTTCTTGGACGACTGAATTCGCCTCGTACGATTCCAGTAAGTCCTTAGAAAGACGAGTGAACTCTTGGCCTTCTGCCCCAGATGGTACAGTTAGATTTAATGCGTCCGTTTTTGTGAATCGATAGCAGTCAGAGGAGCTAATCCAATACCAATACGATAGCTGGCTGTTCAGTAGGCAGATGACAAAGGGTGCAAGTCGAGAGGCAACAGAAAACTCCTGATAATTGTCCGATAATGCCTCCAGTATGCACTTGCGCCAATAACGTCCGAATCCGTGGAAAGCAAGACACCTTGATGGATGCTCGACTGTGTATGTGCTGATGCGTTCCTTGACAGTGTTGAGTTTCTTCCAGATAGATGGCTCCAAGCTATTACCAAATTTCGGGAAAGCACATTTCTTAGCGGAAATGTCGTGAGTCGCGTATTGCAGGGTAGAGAAGAGATTCTCACGAAACGCAGATGGCCAGCGATTAAATGATGTAGTGTTGTGCGATTGCGCTCCTCTCCGGGCACCGAGGACAATTGTCAGATTCATATCTACTCCGGTGAAGAGCTTGCTTGGTCTGACGGCATAATGAGAGACGTGCAGACTTGGGCTTTTCCTAATAAACTCCTGTAACGAGGAATTGCCATTCGCGTTCGTGCTGCTAAGCGGCAGGATGAAGCCATACCGTCCTTCACTGAGGGGGATAGTCCGCTCTGTAATGAGCGCATAAAGATTGCCACTTTCGAGAGTCGAATAGTCCTTTTCAAGAACGCGGTAGGTGTCTCTGACTTTGGAATAATCAACGTAAGGCGGATTGCCAATAATCACATCAAATCCGCCTGCGTGCATGATGCTGTAAAACTCAACAAACCAGTGAAACGGCTGGTGGCTGGTTTTCCAACTGAAGAAAGTGTCCTGATAGAGAGCCTGGGATCGGTAATTGTCGGTGACAACGCCATATTCTCCTGCAAGATATCGGTCGAGTTCAGCATTGAGTTTCGCCAGTCGCGTGCGGAGTTCCTGTTTGTCCTCATGGGTGATCTTACCGCCGCGGGTGGTCTGCTGGGCGCGGAATTGCCAGAAGGCCCGCTCAACCATCTCGGTGTCTTCTCCAATTCGCTTGATGTCATCCTCCCAAAAACCGAGTTTACCCTTTTGGGAGATTCGGACCTGTTCGAGGGAACTGAAGCCGACTAGTGTGTTGCCCGCACGGATGTTGAAATCGATGTCCGGCAGTGGCTCAATTTGTTCAACTCGTTCGACCTGGGCGACGAGCTTGAGGAAGAGGCGTAGTTTGCAAATCTCGACGGCTTCCTCCATGATGTCCACGCCGAAGAGATTGTTGATGATGACTGACTTGAGGATGAAGTAACACTCGTTGGGGTGTTGCTCGATCTGAGCCAGGACCTTCTTGAAGTCGCTGTACTGCTCGGGGTGGTGAGGCTTATCGGACATATCCTCGACGAACCGATCCATCCGTTCCAAGCAGTCGCTGTAAAGGGTTTCGAGGATGCGCAAGGCGGCGAAGAGAAATGCGCCTGAACCGCAGGTGGGGTCCAGGACGCTGATGCCCCGCTCGATTTCGACTCCTTTCCTGTCCATTGTCCCCGCGATCGTGTACCAGAAGGCGCGAAGCAATTCCGGCCCTTCACTGTGGATGATGGCGTCGCGGGCGAATTGCCAGATATCCAGGTTCAGGGTTATCAGGTCGTTGATCTGATTAACCTCACCCTTACGCAGCTTGTCGCGAATGTCCAGGCAGCGGGTTCGGCGGCAAGCATATTCCCGCCAGGTTTCGGTGACGAGGCGGATGGGATCATCCGTTGGAGCTTGCTGGAGATTGTAGCGGTTCTCGTGCATCCGGGCTTTGGGATCGTGCATGCCCCTTTGCACGAAGTCGGGAAGCTCGGTTTCAGGAACAATCGAGCCGTTGGGCCGAATCACTCCGTGCCGGACGGCGGGATAGATGTATCGGTCGGGATCGTCACGGAACAGACGCCAGACCGATCCGTAGGGCTGGAAAGCGACAGCGCACTTCTTCTTAGCAGCACTGAGCAGGAAAGGGATGATAGTGTTCTTGGAGATGTACTCGGTGATGTCTTCCTTGGTGTAGTAGGCTCCCATTTGTTTCTGGTTGATATACTTCTCGAAGATATAGCCTACCACGTCGGGATTGATCTCGTTGTCGGCGCGAAGAGGACGCTCGTCCAAGTGCCAGCGATATTGGTCAAAGAAGAAGAAGAGTTTCTCGAAGGCCTTGTCGGGGATGTCGATATCTGGGTAACGCTGCTCCAGTTCATGAACCTCGAAGAAACCGCCATTGAGGAAGGGGACAGTCCCGACTAATTTCTCCATCAGCGGGTTGAGCTTGCGCTCGTCAGGGGATTTGCCCAGGCCGTCATGAAAGAGGCGCAGGAGGAAGTAACGATAGAATGATTGGAATTTGTCCTTGCCCTGGGCCTGGCGAACCATTACCAGACGGTTTCGGAGATAGTCAACATCACCGTCGAGGAAGCCCTTCTTTTGGATGAAGTAGACGAACATCAGCCGGTTGAGCATAAGAGATGTGTACCACTGGAGGTCAGCGTCGGCCTTGATTCCCTTTATGAGCGCGATGAAAGCGGCATGTTCGGCCTTGAAACGGTCGTAGAACTTCTTGGTGATCTTGTCCACGTCAAATGCGGCTCGGGCGCGGGCGGCGACGTCTACGATGGTGATCTGGTCCTCTTCATCGAGACTGATTGTGATCTGGTTGAGGCGCTGGATGAGTGGGTCGCCGGATTGCCTGATATCGAAACGATGGTCACGGCTGGCGAGGGGTTTACCTGGTTCGCGCCGGACCCACTGCCAGACCTGCCGGCCTGCGGACTGTTCAACATAGATGACGAAGTGCTCGCGAGCGGACTTGGTGACCTGATGGTCGATCTTCAGGCGTGTGGATCGGTCGGGGATCGAAGGGCAGACGAAGGCAACGAATCCACGTTTCTGGGCGACAGCGGTCAGTTGAATGGTTCGGTCATCAATGGGGATGTCAAGCTGGGCTTTGTGGCTATCCCAGCCCAAGTGTTCAAGAAAGAGTGTCTTGAAATCGAATGACTTTAAGCATTGGCGTACTGCGAAGCTATTAATCTTCATGAACTCTATCCTTCAATCTGCCTTGCGTAATCCCAACGAGCAAATTACCTGCGGTTCGGTTGATTCGATGTCTTCGGTCACGCGGCACAGACGGGCGTCCTGGCGCAAGGAGACCACGAGTTCAGCTAGAGCCTGGTCGGTGACGCCGCTTTTGAGTTGACGGTTTAATGTGTCAGTGGTGGACTGGAGCAACGGGTATTTGTAAATATCCTCGATGGCCTTCAATAATTCTGGAGATGCAAAAAGCGTGTTCTTGATGTCATCGGCGTAGGATTTAAGTCTCTCGTAGGTACGAAATCGAGCGCCGGAAGGGCGGCCAAGTTGACCTCCGACTGACTTCTCCGTATCGACGATGAGCTTCACGCCCTTTGCAACCAATTCGTGATGGCTTTCGTGACGTGGCAAGGCAGGCGTATCGGGATCGCACTCGGCAGTTTTCAGGATTGTGAACTGCGACTCCGTGACACTCTCGCCTGCTCGGTCGATCCAAGCCAACGCGTCGTTGCCTTCGACCGTTCGCAAATACATTAGCGCACCCTCAGGTTGTGTGGTGGAAGGCTTGTGCGGACGCGTGGAGTACACAACATTCGGCATCGCCGGGATGACTTTCTCCAGATCGGGGTTCCGGTCGATGGCGTTCTTCCATATTTGATAAGCATATGACGCTAGGTCGACCTCAGTATCTTCATCACCGTCCAGAATCCCCGCCTTTTCAGTAAAAAGATCGCGGACAACCTGAGCATCATCCTGGTCTTCGAAAAACATCTCATCCGCTCCGACAACTTCAGCGTTCTCCTGCAGGCGCTGCCGTACACGTGAACGAAGACGGATGATCTGTTCCACGCCATCTGCTGGCAAAAATGAGTAGCACAGAATCGTATCTGATTTCTGGCCGATGCGATCGACCCGGCCTGCCCGTTGGATCAGGCGGATTATCGCCCAGGGTAAGTCGAAGTTCACAATGATTGCGCAATCCTGAAGATTTTGGCCTTCACTTAACACATCGGTCGCAATCACAATGCGAAGCTCGTTATCCGGAGCGATCTGTAACTGTTTTTCATTGCTGACCGGGCTGAATCGGTAGGCAAAGGCGGTAGGGTCATCCGTATCGCCCGTCACGCCAGCAATGGCTGACAGACCCTGTGCCTTCAACTGTGTTGCGATGTAGTTCACTGTATCGGCGAATTGCGAGAAGACCAGCACCTTGTCTTTTGGATGCCGTCTGGTCAACAGGGCGAGAAGAGCTTGAAGCTTCGTGTCACGATCGGCACTCCAATCCCCGGCCTTTTTCAAGACATTCATCAGGGCCTTGGCATCCTTGCGCAGATCATTTGCCAAATCACTGTTAAAGAGTTCGGGTTTGAGCCATTTGAACCTGCGGCGAAAGTGAGTCGTGTAACTTTCATAGACCTCTGAAGCCCGCGTCCGGAGCTCCCTTTCGGTTATGACCTGCCGTATGGTAATAGTAGGGACGTCCTCCGTATCGTTACCGCCGTTATCGATAGTAGAGTCCCATAAATCGGCGTCACGGTCATTCGTCCAGGTGTCGAGCAATCCCATGTCCTGAGTGCCGATTGGTATGGGTAGCCCTTTATCTATGGCGTGCAAGCAAATGAAGTTCCGAAGGATGTGCCGCTCGATGGAGAGGATGAACACGTACCCACTGCTTTCCAGACGCTTGAACAGGTTAGTGCGACAAAATCCCTTTAAGCGTGTTCCGGCACGGGACAGGTCGGCCAACACCTTGGCTTCGTCGGGTGTGGGTGGATTATGGGGTGACGGCACCTGATAGTTGCCTAGTCCATATCGTGGCAGCGTCAGGTCGTTCACCGCCTTGACCACATCTTCAGTAAACAAGCGGGCATACTGATCACTTGGGTCCTTCTCACTGATCTTAAATTTGACAGTCTTGGGCACGCGCGTGGGGAAATAGGAGGGCGTGCCATCGGAGAATACGAGGTATTTGCGATTGCGTTCAGGATCGAACTTCGCGTAGTTCTCTTGAATGAAACTGCGAGTACGGCGGACAAGGTAAAGGCGCATCAAATCGCGCCAGTCGTCAGCGTATTCGCTCTTCTCGAAGGCGGCGAGGGAACGAGCGGAGCACTGGTGCCGACGAATGAACTCGGTCTCGCCGAGTTCGCGCAGGAGCTTCTCCGGTCGAATGCCAATGTCTTTTTGTTCATCGATAAACAGTCGCAATTGGTTCGATAGATCGAGATAAGTTTTATTGTAGGGTGTGGCCGACAGCAAGATCACGCGACTGTCGTTGGACGCGATGTATTCGGCGATGGCACGATAACGTCGGCCCTCGCGGTTGCGCAGGTTGTGGCTTTCGTCAATCAGCACCAAGCGGAAACGACGGAGGTTAGGAAGTTCCTTTTGGGCCAGGGTGATGGGAAGCACCTTGGCCCGAAGACGATATTTCAGTCGGTACTCCTCCCACATTGGCACTATATTCTTTGGGCAGATAATGAGCGTCTCAACTCCATAGTCATCTTCGAAAATACGGGCGAGTGCGGTGGCCATCATCGTCTTGCCGAGTCCTACTACGTCGCCGATCACCACTCCTCCCCGCTTGTTCAGGTGATGTGCCGCGATCTTGACCGCCGCTTTCTGGAATTCGAAGAGCATGTTGCCAAAGTCGCTCGGGATGCGGAACTCAATCAATCCTGATCGAGCCTCTTGAGAAAGGTGATAGGCCATCTTGACGTATATATGGTAAGGGGGAATCGGACCAGGCCGCGCCCAACTGCTGTTGATAATCTCGACGAGCTCCTGGGAGATGTCCATGCAGAACTTGTCGTTCCATCGATCTTCGAACCATGTGGCTAGCTTGTTGCAGGCATCATGGTCAAGAACATCTACGTTTAACTCGCCCTGTTTAGAGAGACCAGCCATGGTCAGGTTACTGCTGCCCAGATATCCGATCTTGGGATTGAGTGGGTCCTGTCGAAACAGCATGTATAGCTTTGCATGAAGAGGGTGTCGAAGAAAGAGCTTGACAACCACTCTCCCCGACAAAATTTGGCCCGCCAGTCGGCGCAAACCTTCTTCATCAGCGTTGGTCGGAATGCCTACCATCAATTGATCGCGGAAGTCTTCGGCAAGTTTGCGTTTGAGCGCAATAGCCGTGGCTTGATCTATCTGGTCCTCTCCTTTGATTAGGCTCATGGTAGATCGGAGTTGATCCTGAGGCAACTGCTGCATCCCAACCAAAAGCCGGCAGCAGTGGCCTTCGCCCCCAGTCCACTTATCAACAAATGAATCAATCTGCCTCCATCCACGAAGGTTGAAATATCCAACGCAGAAATCTGACCGTTCCGAAAGACCCATCGCCTCTGATAGAGTGGTCAGTAGATGTTTCTCTATGTTGTCGAATATCTGGGGCATCGGCCTACTCCCGTCTGTTCCGCTTTACTCCAAAGCCAAGTCAATCAACCACCATGAAACTGTGGGAAAAATAGATAATTAGAGGTTTACATGTAACAACGTTTCTCCAAAGCGAGTCCGAACTTTTCACCAGAATTCAGCCTTAGCGGTCCCGTCGGTTCGACAAGCAGCAAGTGATGGTATCGGTTCAAGGTCGTCCGAACGATCAAGTGAATTATTTGATCAGCGGACTGTTTAACCATTTGGATTCCCCAATAACCGCTTTTCCTCGGTTTTTACATTTTCCAGCCAACGATCGATGGCCGGTTTCCGGAAGCGCCATTGGCGTCCAACTTTTTGAGATGGGATCGCACCCTCCCTGACCAGTTTGTACAGAGTGGATTTGGGTATGCGTAGATACCTAGCCAACTCCTCGAGGGTCAGGATATCACCCAGTGTTTTGGCCATCAAAATTCCTTTATGCAGTTTATCTAATATTAGCAGTAATTGGTAACTATTGCCAGAGAATATCAGGTTAACTGTCAGTTACCCTTTATAAATAGGTGGGAATCGAGATTCCATTCCTCTGAGCATAAAACTGAATTAAGTAGCGATAAAGAGCTGATTTATTCCGAAAATGAAGCCGTCGGGCTACCTGTTGAATAGTGTCGATTATGTTTTCTGGCAGCAAAAAGGACATGGTCCGCTTGGCGTGGCCTGACACGAGCCGGCTTTCGGGAAAGTTACGAAATTCCTCTTCGGTCAATTGAGAACAGTCGTGGATGACATGGACCAGGGTGGCTACATTGCCCTTGTCCAGGGTGAAGCTTAGCTCGCGAAAGAGGCCCAAGGTGACGGTGTCCATAGAGAAGCTGATGTAGCGAGATCCGGCGGAGGGAGTTGGCGTGGGAGGGAGGATCTGCTTCGGTTTCTCTTGTTTTTCCTGGCGCTCAGGTTGCCGCCTCTTGGCTTCGGTCGACGGGCGCCTGGCTGGTTTATTGGGGATGGTCTCCGCTTGGAGCGACTCACCGTCCGCATTGGCCCGGGCGATCCACTCCTCGGGATCAGTAGGCGGTTTGATTTCGGCGGGGACGGGTTTATTTTTTCGACGCAGCTCCATCGAGGGCTCCTTTCAGTTCGCGATAAAACGCCGTCATCTCACCGATGGCCTGGGTGTCGCGGGAGCGGCCTTCCGCCTCGGTGACGGCGCGGCCGTCGCCGGCGGAGTACTTGTAGGCGACGCGGCCGCAGAGGTGGCTATCCATGAAGCGGACCTCGTAGCCGGCCTCGAACTCGGCCTTGGCGGAGAGGACCTCCTGGGCGATGCGGGTGTTGGGGATGACCATGTTGAAGCAGGCCAGCACCTGGAGCTCCGGACGGCTCAGGCGGATCTCCTTCAGGGCGTCGAAGGTATCGGCCGAGCCCCAGAAGTCGTACTGGGACGGGCACAGGGGAACGAGCACCAGGTCGGCCGGCAAGACGGCGGAGCGAAAGATCTTGTTGTCGCGGCCGCCGGTGTCCACCAGGATCACATCGAAGCCGGTGAAGGTAGCGATGTCCTTGTGGACCGTGGGCGACTGGATCTGGGCGGCGGAGAACTCCGGCAGCCCGTTGCCGGTTTCGGCTCGTTTCTCCCGGAAAGCGATGCTGGAGGCCTGGGGGTCGGTGTCCAGGAGCAGAACCTTCCGGCCGTCGGCGGCGAACAGCGCCGCCAGGTTGGTGCAGAGGGTGCTCTTGCCGACTCCTCCCTTCTGGTTGGCGATGGTGATGACTTTCAAAACCCCTCCTACGGATGAAGAAGATAAAAGATGGGGTCAAGATACAACAGATGAAAC
>Ga0209604_1000120_pt1 | contig 72137 bp, 55 predicted proteins | sample AD_UKC097_MetaG_FD_184405 | JGI IMG/M metagenome (GOLD analysis project Ga0209604, IMG submission 184405) | Active sludge microbial communities of municipal wastewater-treating anaerobic digesters from USA - AD_UKC097_MetaG (SPAdes) (version 2) | ecosystem: Engineered > Bioreactor > Anaerobic >...
ACAGCTTGCCGGGTGTTAATACCAACCGCACCCTGGTAGATACGAAAGGAAATCAAATTGTTTTGCGTAATAGCGGCTACTCCAAATTTGTAAACGACAAGGTTCCATCCGGGAGTGGATATATTGTCGGGGTGATGGGAATATACGATGGCACCTACCAGCTTACCATTCGCGACCCGCGCGACATCCAGTTCAACAACCCCCGCTTTGGCTCTCAACCACCTGCTAAAAATGCCACCATTGCTGATTTAAAGACCGCTTGCACCTCAAACCTGGTGAAAATTACACAGGATTTTGTGGTTGAGGCGGTTGTACTAGCCAACGACAAATCCGGGAATATTTACAAAAGTCTGTTTATTGAGGACGAATCGGGGGCAATAGAGTTTAAGATAGACGTGTACGACCTATTTGTTGATTTTCCGGTTGGAACAAAAATTGCCATTTCCTGTAAGGATATGTACGTGGGTAAATATGGCGGTGTGGTGCAGCTGGGTGGCGTTTACAACAATGCCATTGGCAGGATTTCCGCCAACGAGTTCTACCAGAAAGTCTTTGTGGTTGGTTCAGGATTTGAAGTAACCCCAATTCCTGTAAACATCAACGAGCTAACAGCCGACCTGGTAGGCAAATTAGTTACCATATCTGATGTTCAGTATATAGATTCCGAGTTGGGCAAAACATACGCCGAGTCGAGTATCACCAATCGTCATGTGGAGGACGCTTTGGGTAGTACCGCTATTGTGAGAACCAGTGACCGTGCTGATTTTGCGGGTATTACCCTTCCAGGCAAAAGGGGAAGTATAACCGCCGTGCTGAGCAAGTACTACAACGACTACCAGCTTTACATTCGTGACCTTACCGACGTTTGGATGACCCAACCACGTCGGGTTAAAAACTACATTCTTAAACAGGACTTTAGCTCTGCAACCGCAAACAGTCCAATTAGCGTTGGGGGATGGCAATCCATTGCGGAGGTTGGAACACGCAGATGGATGGCCAAGGTTTACTCGGGCAACACCTATGCCGAAATGAATCCATACCAGTCGGGCGAAGCCAGTAATATCGGATGGCTGATTTCCCCTGCTATTCCTGTTGCTTCGGGCGTAACAACCTATCTTACCTTCAACACCCAATTTGCCTACTGGGCCAACTCCACGCTCGAGGTATTTGTGTCGGAAAATTACGATGGAGCTAACCCTGCCTCGGCAACATGGACAAAACTTTCCAATGCTCACATCGTAACGCAGAGCGAAGGGCAAAACACATGGGTAAGCTCCGGCCTGGTTGATATTTCGGAGTTTCCCGGAACTATTTATCTCGGGTTCAAGTACTCTGGAGGAGGTTCTATTGGCCAAACCACCGCCTTTAGGGTTGATGACGTTAATGTTTTTACACAGCAGTAAAATTATTTAGCTGTTACTTTGGTACTCGAAGGCCAACCGGATTATCGGTTGGCCTTTACTTTAACCCACAAATTCTAAGATAAAGTATAAAGTGGTTTCAAGACTTGTCCCCCTCCCGGCGTAACTTGTCCGCCTACTTGCGGAACTTGTCCGGTGGTTTAAGCCCCGAAGGGGCGAAATAAGTAGCAAGGGGCGCAGCCCCTTGTATGGAGCGAACGATTTCTACAAGCCCTGAAGGGGCGAAATAGTTTTGAAACGATGAGCCTGGAGCAGAATTTTGGTAAAGAGCATGCTAAGCGTTCTTTCTTGTCTTGATACAAGAAAGAACCAAAGAAAATCAAGGCTGAAAAGCCCGACCCGATTGGTTCCCCGGGGGCGGAACTGCCACGCGGCACAACTCGCCGCGCCTACGGCGTGGCTCAAACAGTGCCGCTTTGGCATTCCCGCGCTACGTTCCGCCCCCGACCCATTTGCGGGTCAGGCTTTTATGCCATTTTTCTAATACCTGCAACGTTCAACGATTCCCGCCTTTCCGAGCACCGCTGAGAATATCTTTCCCCGGTAGGGCTGAAGAAAAGGGTAAAGGGTAATACAAGGATAAAGGATAAAAAAAATTCAAGCAGGTTTCAAGAACTTGTCCGCCTGCTGGCGGATTCACCCTTCGACAGGCTCAGGGTTCAGACTTGTCCACCTACTGGCGGATTCCAGAACTTGTCCGCCTACTGGCGGAACTTGTCCGGCTCCTGACGGATTCCGTAAACTGTCCATCAGCTAATGGGTTTATCCTTAAAGGTTGACGGCTAACATCTCACCGATTGGCCTAGGTACGTCGCTTTCAAAAAAAAGTTATCAACAAAATGCAAAAAAGTGGGTAAAAGTGGATAAAAGTGGTAAAGTATTGTATATTTTTACCATTTAAATGCCAGCTGGAAATGTCCTCATTCATCGGAGACTACGAGTGTAAGGTTGACGAAAAGGGTAGAATACTCTTTCCTGCATCGCTACGCAAGCAGGTCAAATCTGCGCTGCCCGACCAGTTTGTTGTGAAGAAGGATATTTACGAAGATTGCCTTACGCTCTACACCATGGAGGAGTGGCAGCGGCAAAACGAAATAATAAGGACGAACACCAACCCTTACAACCGGGAGCACAACGCTTTTCTTCGGGAGTTTTTCAGGGGAACAGCTGAAATCACGCTCGATTCAAGTGGTAGGCTATTGCTACCAAAGCGACTGCTCGATATGATTGGAGTGGTACGCGACGTCGTGCTGGCGGGTATGGACGGAAAGGTGGAGGTTTGGGCAAAGGAAAAGTACGAAGGCATACGGCTCGAGTCTGTTCAGTTTGCCAGTCTGGCCGAAAAAATTTTAGGTTCAACAACCATAAGGGATGAGAAATGACCTACCATGTACCGGTTCTGCTTGCCGAAAGCATAGAGGGTCTTAACATCAGACCCGATGGCACGTACGTTGACCTCACTTATGGCGGGGGTGGCCATTCCCGCCACATACTTGAGCGCCTTGGGAAAAAAGGAAAGCTTTACGCTTTCGATCAGGATGAGGATGCCCTTACAAACGCTTCAGATGATAAACGGTTTACCCTAATCAGGGGAAACTTCAAGTACTTTAGGAACTTTCTACGGTACTATAATGTCGCTAAAGTTGACGGTATTCTGGCCGATTTGGGAGTTTCATCGTTTCACCTGGATACTCCCGAACGCGGATTTTCGTTCCGATTCGAGGGACCATTGGATATGCGCATGAACAAGCGGGCCTCACTTACGGCAAAAAAAGTGGTGAACAGCTATAGCATCGAGGAGTTAAGCCTGATTTTTAACCAGCTTGGTGAGTTACCTGATGGTAGGCGTTATGCCCAGGCCATATACGATGGACGTAAGGTAAAGCAGCTGGAAACCATCGAAGAGCTTACACAAATTTTGAAACCGCTTGTTCCAGCTAAACTTCAAAATAAGGTTTTGGCCAAAATCTTTCAGGCTTTGCGGATTGAGGTAAACCATGAGCTGGATGCGCTTAAATTAATGTTGGTTGGCTCTGCTAAATGTCTCGGGAGAGAAGGGCGGTTGGTGGTTATTTCGTACCACTCGCTGGAGGACCGCCTGGTAAAAAACTTTCTCAAGTTTGGCAATTTTGAGGGAGAGGATAGACCCGATTTAATGGGTAACAGGGTTGTCCCCTTTGAGCAGGTGAACCGGAAGGTAATTGTTCCCTCGTTCGATGAGATTTCTGCTAACAATAGAGCGCGTAGCGCCAAGTTAAGAATAGGAAGAAGGCTATGAGTGTAAGTGGCGAAACTGAAGAATTTGTTGACATTCAACCTGAAAAACCCAGGGAAAAGAAGGGTTATCGGTTTAAGGACTTTTTAAGTGGGCGGATTCTCACCCATGAGAATGTTTCGTCACAGCTGCCCTACATACTTTTTTTGGTTCTCCTTGCCGTAATCTACATAGGCAATAGCTACCGGAATAACCAGCTGTTGCGAAACGAGCAAAAAATTAAAAATGAAGTAAAAAACCTCAGGGCAGAATCCATTACAACTGCGGCCAAGTACATGTCAGTAAGCCGTCAGTCGGAGGTGGTAAAACTTGTTGAAATTAAGGGGCTGGGGCTTGAGGAGTCCACCATCCCCCCTAAAAAAATTGATTAGCCAAAAGTAGCCTGCAGGTATGTCGATTAAGAAGGACATAGTAACCCGAATTACAGTAGTTTACATTCTATTCGCACTGCTGGGCGTTGGTATTTTTGTTAAAATCATCTACATACAATTTGTTGAGGGGTCGAAGCTTAGGGAAAAGGCCAAAGCCATAACCTACAGGGATATTATTGTGGAACCTAACCGGGGTGATATTCTGGCATCGGACGGGAGAGTGCTGGCCACTTCTGTTCCCTACTACGATATTCGGATGGATTTGGCAGCCAGTGGGTTGTCCGATCAGGTATTTTTCTCAAATATTGATTCTCTGGCTATTTGCCTATCCCGATTTTTTGGTGATCGTTCAAAATACGCATATCGTTCGGAGCTGGTTAACGCTCGCAAGTATGCCCATAACAAGCGATTCTACCCAATTGCCCCGCGCAGGGTGAACTACATGGAGCTGCAAACTATAAAAACATTTCCGTTGTTTCGACTGGGTGAAAATAAAGGTGGGTTTATCGCAGTTCAGGCTAACCGGCGAATTCTGCCACACTCCAAAATGGCTGCACGCACCATAGGAGGTGTCAACCAGACTGGTGTTGCCGTAGGCATTGAGGGAGCATTCGACTATGCACTTAAGGGTAAGGCAGGGCTTAAGGTGCATGAACGTATTCCTGGGAATAGTTGGGTTGAGGTGAAAAGTATGAACCAGATAGACCCGGAGGATGGTTGTGATGTGGTTACCACCATTGATGTTGCCCTACAGGATGTTGCTGAAGCGGCACTTCGTAAACACCTTGGAAATCACGATGCCGACCATGGTTGCGCTGTTCTCATGGAGGTATCAACCGGCGATATTAAGGCAATTGCAAATCTTAAGCGCAACGAGGATGGTACCTACTCTGAGGTTTACAACTATGCCATTGGCGAAAGTACTGAGCCCGGCTCCACCATTAAAATAGCTACCCTCATTAACCTGCTGGAAGATGGCTTTGTTGAATTGAACGATACGGTTAACACCGGCAACGGCAAGTTGCGGATGTACGACCGCATAATTACCGACAGCAAGGAGGGGGGGCATGGTAAAATTTCGGTTAAGGAGGTGTTTGAAGTTTCATCAAACGTTGGAGTGGCCAAGCTGGTTACCAAGTACTATAGGGGAAAGGAAAGTCATTATGTTGACAGGCTCTACTCCATGAAGCTCAACCAACCCTTAGGAATTGGCATTCCGGGCGAGGCTAGCCCACAGATCAAGTACCCCACCGACAGGTACTGGTCGGGGATGTCGTTACCAATGATGAGCATAGGGTACGAGCTCAAGCTTACACCGCTTCAAATTCTTACCTTTTACAATGCTATTGCCAACGACGGGAGAATGGTTAAGCCAAGGCTGGTTAAGTCGCTAGAGCGACACGGAATGGTTGTACAAACCTTCTCGCCCGAAGTTATCAACCCCTCCATTTGCAGCAGGTCAACCCTCCGAAAGGTGAACGAGGTGCTGGAAGGGGTAGTTGAGAGCGGCACTGCCCAGAATCTTAAAAGTACTCCCTATAAAATTGCAGGCAAAACGGGAACAGCACAGCTTGCCAAGGGGCGAAGGGGCTACAAAATTGGCGGTAGCGTTAGCTATCAGGCATCGTTTGTGGGTTATTTTCCTTCGGACAAGCCTAGATATTCCTGCATAGTGGTGGTTAACGCACCTTCGCAGAATATCTACTATGGAAACCTGGTTGCCGGGCCAATATTTAAGGAAATTTCCGACAAGGTGTATGCTACCACGCCCGATTGGTTCAGGGAGATTGATAACGGTGGAAGCCTAAAGGAGCTCCCCGAATCTAAATCAACCCGATTGGTAATGCTAAAGGAAATATTGAAGCAGCTCGATGTGCCTTATCAAATTGCTAACAGTAAAGCTGAATGGGTTTCAACCAAACGCGATAGCAACGAGATTGCGCTTAACACGCTTAGTTTTTCATCAAAAGCTGTTCCGTCGGTTGTTGGGATGGGGCTTAGGGATGCAATTTTTCTTCTCGAAAACACCGGGTTGCATGTTAGCTTTAACGGGAGGGGTACTGTTCGTTCGCAATCCATTGCCCCGGGAACAGCCATTAAGCGGGGAAGCAACATCAACCTTGAACTTAGTATGAGCAATTAGAATTTATATATCATGGCAGTAGGCTTAACTAAAATATTACCAAAAGCGCTTGTCAACGAAGTAGTTGGAAACCCCGATATCGAGGTGGAACAGCTAACCTTCAACTCGAGGGTTGCCGGGGCCAACTCTTGCTTTTTTGCCATAAGGGGAACTCAGGCTGATGGGCACCGGTTCATCCCTCAAGCAGTCGAAAACGGGGCTTCAGCTATTGTGTGCGAAGCAATGCCCGTTAGCTTTGCCCCAAATGTAACATACGTTAGGGTTTCGGATTCCTCGGAAGCCCTGGGGCTAATGGCTTCTGCATTCTACGGTAACCCGTCGTCGAACCTTAAGCTGGTAGGTGTTACCGGAACCAATGGTAAAACCACCACGGCAACTCTACTTTACCGAATTGTTGGGATGCTGGGATTTAAGGCAGGCTTGCTCTCAACAGTGGTGAACCAAGTGGTAGACGAGCAAATACCCACAACGCATACAACTCCCGACCCAATTGAATTGAACAGGTTACTACGCCGTATGGTTGATGCGGGGTGTAGCTACTGCTTCATGGAGGTGAGCTCACATGCCGTTGTGCAGAAAAGGATTGCCGGCCTTACTTTTGCCGGCGGAATATTCACCAACATTACCCACGATCATCTCGACTACCATAAAACATTTGACGAGTACATCAGGGCTAAAAAAATGTTCTTCGACCAGCTGCCTTCCGAATCATTTGCCCTGGTTAATGCCGACGATCGGAATGGAATGGTCATGGTTCAGAACACCAAAGCCAAAGTCTCTACTTACGCCCTTCACTCCATTGCCGATTTCCGCTGCAGGGTGGTTGAAAGCCACTTCGATGGAATGCTGCTGAATATGGATGGGCTGGAGGTTTGGACCCGGCTTATCGGTGAGTTTAACGCCTATAACCTGCTGGCTATTTATGCCTCGCTTTTGCTACTTGGGTTTGACAAAACCGATGTATTGCTCCAGCTAAGCATGGTTAATTCGGTTAGCGGCCGCTTTGAGTATGTTAGCTCAAGTGGCGGTATCACCGCAGTGGTGGACTATGCCCACACCCCCGATGCTCTGGTTAACGTAATTGAAACTATAAAAAAGATTAAGAGTAGCGGACAACGGCTTATAACGGTGGTCGGGGCTGGTGGAAACCGCGATAAGACTAAGAGACCTGTCATGGCAAGAGTGGCTGTTCAGAACAGCGACTTGGTCATTCTTACTTCCGATAATCCCCGTTTTGAGGAGCCCGAGGATATTATTAATGATATGAAGGCCGGTGTTGATGAGGAGTTTACCAAGAAGCTAGTTACCATTGTAGATAGACATGAAGCCATCAGGACGGCATGCCTGCTGGCCAACAAGGAAGACATCATTCTGGTTGCAGGCAAAGGCCATGAAAACTACCAGGAGGTTAAAGGGGTAAAGCACCACTTTGACGATAAGGAAGTTTTAGCTGAAATATTTAACGAGCTGCATATATGATTTACTACCTGGTACAGTACATTCAAAAGCAATTCGATTTCCCCGGAGCCGGTCTTTTCCGCTACATTTCGTTCCGCTCGGCCCTGGCTTTTATCCTGTCCCTTCTTTTTGCCCTTTTCATTGGCAAGCGAATCATCAGGTACCTGCAACGAAAGCAGATTGGTGAGGAGATACGCAACCTTGGGCTTGAGGGGCAGCTGCAGAAAAAGGGAACACCCACCATGGGGGGAATCATCGTCATTGCTGCCACCCTGATCTCGGTTCTGCTTTTTGCCGATCTCCTTAACATTTACATCATCATAATGCTGGTAACCACCGTTTGGATGGGTGCAGTTGGCTTTACCGACGACTATATCAAAGTATTCCTGAAAAACAAGGATGGCCTTTCGGGTAAGTTCAAAATTTTAGGACAAGTTCTACTGGGGCTATTTGTTGGTCTCACTATGTGGCTCAGCCCCGACATTATGATTCGCGACCATGTAAGACCAAATATTCAAAGCGAAGTGGTGGTTACCTCGGAGTACTCCGGTTCGGAACCCGTTAGCGTTAGTAAGGGCAAAAAAACAACCCAAACCACCATACCCTTCTTTAAGAACAACGAGTTTGACTACGCGTACCTAAACCCTTTCAAGGGGAAGTGGCGCGATGCCATCACCTGGACTATCTTCATTGTAGTTGTTATTTTCATTATTACTGCAGTTTCAAATGGCACAAACCTCACCGATGGGCTTGACGGGCTGGCTACTGGCGTTTCGGCAATGAATGCCACCACACTTGGGGTTTTTGCCTACCTCTCGGGTAACGTTATTTACTCTGAGTATCTCAACATCATGTATATACCGCACATTAGTGAGTTGGTTGTTTTCATGAGCGCGCTCATAGGGGCGCTTATTGGATTTCTCTGGTACAACAGCTACCCCGCCCAGGTGTTTATGGGCGATACCGGGAGCCTTACCATAGGTGGCATTATAGCCGTTTATGCCATTGTTGTTCGTAAGGAACTCCTGCTGCCCATACTCTGTGGAATCTTTCTGGTTGAAGCGCTTTCAGTTCTCATCCAGGTCAGCTACTTTAAGGTTACCCGGAAAATTTACGGGGAGGGACGAAGGGTATTTCTCATGTCGCCTCTCCACCACCACTACCAGAAAAAGGGTTATGCCGAACCTAAAATTGTTACCAGGTTTTGGATTATAAGCATGTTGCTAGCTGTTATCACCGTGGTAACTTTAAAAATCAGGTAGCTATATGTGTTTAGCTGGTGCAAATATGGGGCTAAATGGTATCATACGGTATAAAAAGGTTAACGTAGGGAGGATACCCTATAATTGGCTACCGTGGCAGATGGCTGCAGCTAGCCGGAAACGAATGAATACAAATATTTCTTTAAAATGAAGCGAATAGCTATTCTGGGAGGTGGAGAGAGCGGTGCCGGAGCGGCTGTGCTGGCATTCAAGAAGGGCTTTGATGTTTTTCTATCGGATTCATCAACCATAAAGCCCCGCTACCGTGAGTGGCTGCAAAGGTACAGCATACCTTTTGAGGAAAACGGCCACACAGAGGCGCTCATTCTTAACGCCGACGAGGTGATTAAAAGTCCCGGCATTCCCGATAAGGCTTCAATTGTTGCAAGAATTAGGGAGCAGGGTATCCCTGTTATTTCGGAGATTGAGTTTGCCGGACGATACAACACAGCCCGAACCATCTGCATAACCGGCAGCAATGGCAAAACCACCACTACCTCGTTGATATACCACATGATGCAGAAGGCGGGGCTAAATGTGGGCCTGGCTGGAAACATAGGCAACAGCTTTGCCTACCAGGTGGCCGAAGACAATTTCGACTACTACGTTATTGAGCTCAGCAGCTTCCAGCTCGATGGCGTTTACGAGTTCAAACCCGACATTGCCATTCTGCTGAACATCACCCCTGATCATCTCGACCGATACGACTACAAGATGCAGAACTATGTGGAATCGAAGTTCAGAATCACCCGAAACCTATCAGAGGATGATTGCTTCATTTTTTGTTCCGACGATGCCGTTACCGTTGAGCAGCTCAAACGCATTATCCTCAGAGCCCAGCAGCTGCCCTTTTCCCAGCGTGTTAAGGAAAACCAAGCTGCATGGCTCGACGATGATAACCTACTAATCAACTATAACAATAGCGACTTCAGCATGTCAATTAACGATCTTTCGCTTAAGGGTAAGCATAACATCTACAACTCTATGGCCGCAGGCATTGCCGGGCATGTGCTGAACATCCGTAAGGATGTAATCCGGCAGTCGCTATCCGATTTTCAGGGGGTAGAGCATCGCCTTGAGCCGGTTTTAACTATTAAAGGAGTCAGGTACATCAACGATTCAAAGGCCACAAACGTTAACTCGGCTTGGTATGCTCTGGAGAGTATGGATACGCCCGTGGTATGGATTGCCGGCGGGGTTGACAAGGGAAACGATTACTCAGAGCTAATGGACTTGGTAAAGTTGAAGGTTAAGGCAATCGTTTGCCTTGGTGTTGATAACGTCAAGCTGCATAAGGCTTTTGGGAATGTTGTCCCGGTTATGGTTGATGTGCTGTCGGCTGAAGATGCCGTTAGAAGTGCCTACGAGCTGGCCAATCCGGGCGACACGGTTCTGCTTTCACCTGCCTGTGCCAGCTTCGATTTGTTTGAAAACTATGAGGATAGAGGGCGTAAATTCAAGGATGCAGTTAGAATGCTTTAAGCATTATACCAATGGGGACTTTTGTAGATAAATACTTTAAGGGCGATAGGGCAATATGGCTGGTGGTAATTCTGTTATCGGCATTCTCCCTGCTGGTAGTTTACAGCTCAACGGGCTCGCTGGCCTTTCGTTACCATGGCGGCAACACCACCTACTTTTTGGTAAAGCAGCTTGTTTTTTTGGTGCTGGCCCTATCAATTGTATTTGTTACCCATCTGATTAGCTATAGGGTTTACTACCCGCTGTCGTCGCTTCTTATGCTTATTTCCATTCCCCTGTTGCTCTTTACGCTGGTATTTGGAACCAGGTTGAATGAAGCCTCCCGCTGGCTCGAAATACCTGGGCTGGGCATAACATTCCAGTCGTCGGATGTGGCTAAGTTTGCCCTGGTGATGTACATGGCCAAAATACTTTCTCAGAAGCAAAAGGATATAAAGGACCTTAAGCAGGGATTTTTACCGCTTGCACTTCCCGTAATCCTGATTTGTGGGCTTATTCTTCCTGCCAACTTTTCCACCGCTGCACTTTTGGGGCTTACATGCTGGATTATGATGTATGTTGGGAGGGTAAATCTGAAATATCTTCTCGGGTTTACAGGAATTGGTGTTGCCCTTTTTGCCATTTTTGTTGTGGTAGCCCTTCATTTTGGCGATGTGGGTAGGGTACATACATGGAAAAACCGTATCGAAAATTTTGTTAGTGGCGATAACCCCGACGGTAACTACCAGGTTGAGCAATCGAAAATTGCCATTGCCAACGGCGGTATCACCGGTAAAGGGCCGGGCAGGTCAACCCAGAGAAATTTCCTACCCCATCCGTACTCCGATTTTATATACGCCATCATCATTGAGGAGTATGGACTTTTTGCTGGGCTGTTCATCATCAGTCTATACTTAATTCTTCTATACCGCTCGGCGGTGATAGTCAAAAAGGCCAAGCGTACTTTTCCGGCTTTCCTGGCTTTTGGTTTGGCGCTTCTCCTCACCATGCAGGCCATGGTGAATATGGCTGTGGCGGTAAACCTTATTCCTGTTACCGGGCAACCGCTCCCAATGATTAGCATGGGAGGAACCTCGCTGTTTTTTTCAAGCGCTGCGTTTGGTATTATTTTGAGTGTAAGTAGGTTACAAAGTAAAAAGGAACTTTTTGATGGAGAAGAACCAGCTGAAAGTAATAATTAGCGGCGGGGGAACCGGCGGCCATATTTTCCCGGCTATTGCCATTGCCAACGCCGTGAAAGAGCTGTCGCCCGAGGCCGAAATTCTCTTTGTAGGAGCGTTGGGCCGTATGGAGATGGAAAGAGTTCCGCAGGCAGGATACCGTATTGTTGGCCTGCCCATAATCGGTATTAGGCGAAGCCTTTCACCCCAGAATATTATGCTGGTTTTTAAGCTGATTAGAAGTCTTCGCTTGTCTCGTAAAATTATAGCCGACTTTAGACCCGATGTGGTGGTTGGTGTAGGCGGCTATGCCAGCGGGCCCATTCTCAGGGCAGCTCAAAAACGAGGGATACCAACGCTGATACAGGAGCAGAATTCCTTCGCCGGCATTACCAACAAGATGCTGGCAGCTGGTGCTCACAAAATTTGCGTGGCATACGACGGCATGGAACGCTACTTCCCGAAGGAAAAGATTATTAAAACAGGCAATCCGGTGCGGCAGGACATTGAAACTCTTAAGGTAACAAGGGAAGAGGCGTTTAGATTTTTCAACCTCTCTCCCGAGCAGAAAGTTCTCCTTGTGTTGGGAGGAAGCCTCGGTGCCGGAACCATTAATCAGAGCCTGCGGCATAAGCTTGATGCAATTGCCCGTCACCCCGAGGTGGCGGTAATATGGCAAACCGGGAAGTTTTACTACGAAGCCATCAACCAGGAGTTGGCAGGTTACTCCGGTAGGAATATCAGGCTTTTCGATTTTATAAACCGGATGGATATGGCCTTTGCAGCAGCTGATCTGGTTATTTCAAGGGCAGGAGCCGGAACCATATCGGAACTCTGCCTTGTGGGCAAACCGGCAATTCTGGTTCCATCGCCTAATGTGGCCGAAGACCATCAAACCCACAACGCTGAAGCTCTGGTTAAACGGAATGCTGCCGTAATGGTTGCCGATAGCGATGCAGAACCTACACTTGTCGAAACGGCCTTTTCGCTTATCTCCAACGAGGAGAAATTGCGTGAACTGGCACAGAATATTTTAACAATGGCGTTGCCAAACTCGGCAACACTGATTGCTGGTGAGGTGCTATCGCTGGCTAATGCTAACAGTAAATCTTTGTAGGTGAAAGCGATGTTTAAATACAGTGTTTCAGCGTGTTAAATAAATTGATTAGGGCAAAACTTAAGGTGTAAGGCGCTAGATATGAGCATGGAGCAGTATTTGGGGGTTTATTTTTTGGGTATAGGCGGTATCGGAATGAGTGCGCTGGCACGATATTTTGCCCTTAAGGGTCGGGTTGTGGCCGGGTACGACCGTACCCCTTCCGCCATCACATCGCAACTGGCCGAGATGGGCATTGGCATTCATTTTACCGACGATGCAGAGCTGATACCCTCTGAATTTAGAAATCCTGCAACCACGTTGGTTGTTTACACTCCTGCTGTTCCCGAAACCTTAGCGGAGCTAGCCTACTTTCGCAGGGGTGGATTTCAGCTTTTAAAACGCGCCCAGGTGCTTGGAATGCTGTCATTAGGGTATCAAACATTGGCCGTTGCCGGAACCCACGGCAAAACTACCACCTCAACCCTGCTTGCCTACCTGCTGGGAAGCTCATCGGTTGGTTGCGATGCTTTTTTGGGTGGAATCTCAAAAAATTTCGGCAGCAACCTGGTTACCGCCGATAAGGGTAGAAAGCTGCTTGTGGCCGAGGCCGACGAGTACGATCGCAGTTTTTTGAACCTGCACCCCCAGCTGGCCGTTATTACATCGGTTGACCCCGATCATCTCGACATTTACGGTGATTATGAAAGGGTAGTGGAGGCGTTCAACCAGTTTGCCGGTCAGGTTAAACCTAACGGAACGTTGATAGCTAAATCCGGTCTGGGAATTGCGCCTATCCCTGAAAGGGGCGTTACCCGGTTAACCTATGGGCTGTCGTCAGATGCCGATTTCTACCCGGTCAACCTTAGCCTTAACGAGGGTTGTTACGGCTTTTCGCTCGAAACGCCTAATGGAACGATAGACGACCTCAAGCTTGGGGTTCCGGGATTGTTCAACCTCGAAAATTCTATTGCCGCTGCGGCAGCAGCAATTACCTGTGGTATTAGCCATGATGAGCTACGAAGCGGTCTGCTCTCATTTTCTGGCGTATCACGACGGTTCGATATTCGGTTTAAAAGCAGTAGAACCGTATATGTTGACGATTACGCCCATCACCCCCGCGAAATTGAGGCCATGATAGAATCGGCCAGGCAGGTTTACCCAAACCGTAAAATAACCGGGATTTTTCAGCCCCACCTCTACAGCCGTACCCGGGATTTTGCTTTCGATTTTGCCCGGTCGCTCGATAAGCTCGACATGGCTATTTTGCTCGATATATACCCCGCCAGGGAGCAACCTATTGAAGGAATAACCTCGCAGACCATTGCTGATAAAATGAACAATCCAAACAGGCTGCTTCTGGACAAAGCCGACCTGCTCGAGTGGCTTAGGAAAAATGATGTGGATGTGCTTTTGACAATGGGTGCTGGCGATATTGACCGGTTGGCGCCCGAAATTGTAAAAATATTTGAGGCTAAATAGATATGAACCGTCGAACCCGCAACATACTTATTATCTTGGGATGGCTTCTGTTAGGCTCATACCTCGTTTATAGCCTTTTATTTACTGCCGAGCGTGCAAAAAAGGTTCTTTGCAGGGGCATCAGGGTTGAAGTTGTTGATAGCGCCCAGTACCAGTTTGTTAAACCCGGTACAATAAGAAAAATGATCCTTTCGTCCACTATTTCCCCCATCGGTAAACCGTTGAATTCGATTAACACCCATAAGCTTGAAAAAAACATTTCCGAGCTGGTTGCCGTTCGTGATGTGCAGGTATATAAATCCATGGATGGCATCCTCAGAATTACGGTGAAACAGCGCAGACCCATTGTTCGCATATTCAACGCACGAAATCAAAGCTACTATATTGATGACGAGGGTTTGGTAATGCCCGTTTCGAGTAGCTATGCAGCCTATGTTCTTATTGCGAGCGGAAATATATATGAACCTTTCAGGGTTAAACCAAACATTGACATTACCAGGTGGAACGATAGCCTTACCAATGGGTCAAAACCGTTGGTATGCCAAATCTTTGACTTTGCCAGGTATATCAACCACGATGCCTTTTGGAGGGCTCAAATCAACCAGATCTACGTTATCAATGCCCGAAACGTTGAGCTGATTCCCGTTGTTGGCCCTCATGTTATTGCTATGGGGAGCCTGGAGGGCTACGACCGTAAGTTGAAAAAGTTGAAGCTTTTCTACGAGAACGCACTGCCAACCGAGGGTTGGAACAAGTATAGCAGAATAAACCTTATGTACTCTAATCAAATAGTTTGCACAAAACGTTAGTGATATGGCACATTCAAACGACTATGTAGTGGCAATTGACCTGGGAACCACAAAGGTGGTAACCATGGTAGGTAAGATGAATTCCAACGGGAAGCTGCAGGTGGTGGGCCTTAGCACCGCCGAATCAACTGGCATTAAACGAGGGATGATTCAAAATATCGAGGAAACCGTTAAGGCAATCCAGAAAACAGTTGACGACGTTAAAAAGCAAGTTGGACTCGAATTCCATTCAGCCTATGTTGGGATTGCCGGTCAGCACATCCGAAGTATCAAGAACAGCAACTACCTGAACTTTGATACCGACGACAGGGAAATCTCCCAGGACGATATTGACAGGCTTGTAAAGGATATGAATCTCACTCCTGTTGATGCCGGTGAAACCATACTGCATGTTTTACCCCTGGAGTTTTTTGTTGACAAGGAGCCCGTTGACAATAACCGGCCTGTTGGGATGATGGGCCGAAGGTTAGATGCCAACTTCCACATTGTAATCGGTAAAACTTCATCGGCCAAGCACATTGAGAAGTGTGTAAACCGGGTGGGCTTGAGTGTGGCCGATCTTATTCTTGAGCCGCTTGCCTCTGCCGAGGCCGTTTTAACCGACGACGAGCGTGAGGCTGGCGTTGCCCTTATTGATATTGGCGGTGGCACTACCGACCTGGCAATATACTACGAGGGGAACATAAGGCATACTGCTGTTATTCCTTTTGGTGGAAACGTTATCACCCAGGACATTAAGGAGGGTTGCTCCATTCTTCTGAAACAGGCCGACCAGCTAAAGGAAATCTACGGTATAGCCCTCTCCGACATTGCACCTGATAACAAAATCATTACCATTCCTGGTATTAGCGGGCGGGAGCCCAAGGAAATTTCGGTTAAAAACCTGGCAGGCATCATTCAGGCCCGCATGGAGGAAATTCTGGATTTTGTCCTCTACGAAATTAACCTTTCGGGCTATGCAGAGAAGCTTAGCGCCGGCGTGGTGATTACCGGAGGCGGAGCGCTGCTGAAACACCTCTCGCACCTCATCAAGTTTAAATCGGGTTACGATGTCCGGTTGGGGTTCCCTAGTGAGAAACTTTCGTCCGACTCCCTTGAAAAATACAACCATCCCCAGCTATCCACCGCATTGGGTCTGGCGCTAATCGGACTCGAAAGACAGTCGGCCACTCCTGTGCAGGATGATGCCAAACAACAAAATGCCACCGAACCATCTGTTGACAAGGAGTTCTCAGAGGTGCATGAAAAAAAGGGCAGCAAGTTCAACGCAATTAAGCAGATGATTTCAGGACTATTTGAGGAAACCGATAGCGAAATGTGAACCGTGCACCAGGAACCGAAATGCTGAATCCCGAGACTGTAGAAGGGAGAATCCGCCAGTAGGCGGACAAGTTCCGTCAAAAGCCGGACTAAATTTTGAATTATAAATATTACTAAATAGTTAAGCCATGGGCGAAGAGCTGATTAACTTCGATTTACCTGCAACAACCGAATCCATAATTAAGGTTATTGGCGTGGGAGGGGGCGGTGGAAATGCTGTAAACTACATGCACCGCATGGGGATAAAGGATGTTGATTTCGTGCTATGCAACACCGATGCCCAGGCACTTTTCAATAGCCCCGTTAAGATGAAGCTTCAGCTGGGCGCCTCTTTAACCGAGGGACGCGGAGCCGGCAACAAACCCGAAATTGGCAGGCAGGCCGCCATTGAGAGCTCCCAGCAAATTTCCGATTTGCTTTTACGCAACACCAAAATGGTTTTTATCACTGCAGGGATGGGTGGCGGAACCGGGACAGGTGCTGCACCCGTAATTGCACAGATAGCGAAGGAGCTGGGTATTCTAACAGTGGCTATTGTTACAATTCCTTTTAGAAATGAGGGGAAAAAGCGCATAGCTCAAGCTATTGAGGGTATAGAAAACATACGTCAGCACGTGGACTCACTGCTGGTGGTAAACAACGAAAAAATTCTTGAAATTTACGGGAATCTTAAGGTTACCGAGGCTTTCTCAAAAGCCGACGATGTGCTGGCAACAGCTGCCAAGGGAATAGCTGAGATAATTACGGTTCACGGCTACATCAACGTTGATTTTGCCGATGTTGAAACCGTTATGGCCAACAGCGGGGTAGCGCTTATGGGTTCGGGAAGGGCCGCCGGTGAAAACAGGGCTATCACAGCGGTAAAAGCTGCGTTGGAATCGCCACTACTTAACAACAACGACATTTCAGGTGCCCGTAATATATTGCTGAATGTTACCTACGGACAGGATGAAATCACCATGGAGGAGATTGGGCTTATTATTGAGTACGTTCAATCGGCCGCTGGAGACGATGCCGATTTGATATGGGGTAATGGCTGCGACCCACAGCTGGGCGATGACCTAAAGGTTACCGTAATTGCTACCGGTTTCAGCTCCAGCAGCATTCCGGAACTCTACATACGCCAGAAAAAAGTTGATGTGCTTAACCTTGACGGCGATATATTTGCCAACCGGGTTGAAAAAACTCCTTTGGTTGGCGGCAGCCGGTTGCAGGAGGCTAATCCTGGTATTCCTAAGGTAAAAAGAAACGAGCCGGAGGATGGCCGTCAGCGGGTTATTGAGTTTGACCTCTCATCGGATGAGATTCAGGTTAAAACGATAGGCACGCCTAAGGCCTCCACTCCTGAAATTCCGCTTCCGGTGTCTAAAACAACCGGAAAACCCGCCAGCCAGCCTCAAAAACCCGATTCACAGCAGGGCAAAGGGAAATACGGTGATATTGATGAGCTGGAGAATGTGCCTGCATACAAGCGAAAAAACATGCCACTCGACCCGGTTGACCACTCTAACCCCGATAGCATATCCAGGTTAACCCTTAACGAGGAGGATGGCGATATATTCCTTCGGCCCGACAACTCGTTCCTGCACGATAATGTTGACTAGAAATTAGCGCCAATGTTGAATCGGGTTGGCTCAGCGCTGTTGCCGGTTAGCTGCCTTGCCAACCAAAGACCTGCTCCCTGGTTCCTGATGGTTGCATGGTTAAAACATCTTCACGATTTGCTCCATCATTTTTTTAGCCAGCTCGTCGGCTTTTTCCGGGTTTTGGGCTTCGGCGTAAATCCTGATGATGGGTTCGGTGTTCGACTTGCGCATGTGAACCCATGAGTCGTCGAAGTCAACCCTCAGCCCATCGGTTGTGTTTACGGGATATTGTTTTAGCTGTTCCAGCAGCTTTGCCAGCAACTCGTCGGGGTTGACGCCTGGCTTCAGGTTAATTTTATTTTTTGAGATGAAGTAGCTGGGATAGGCCGCTCTTAGGGAGGAGCATTTTTTGCCCGATCGGGCAAGATGCGACAGGAAAAGGGCAATACCCACCAGGGCATCCCTTCCATAATGCAGCTCCGGTAGAATAACTCCACCATTACCCTCCCCGCCAATTACGGCATTCACCTCTTTCATTCGCTCCACCACATTTACCTCGCCCACTGCCGAAGTGTAGTATTCCTTTCCCCATCTACGGGTTATTTCACGAAGCGCTGCGGTGCTCGACAGGTTGGAAACGGTATTACCCGGGTTATGGCTGAGCACGTAATCGGCACAGGCCACCAGGGTGTACTCCTCACCAAACATGCTTCCGTCCTCGTTAACAATGGCTAGCCGGTCAACATCGGGGTCAACCACAAAGCCTACATTAGCCTTGCGCTCACGTACAACAGCTGAAATTTCGCCCAGATGCTCTGGAAGAGGTTCGGGGTTATGTGGAAAATTACCGGTTGGCTCGGTGTAGAGTTCAATCACCCTTTCAACACCCAATGCGTTCAACAGCTTTGGAATGGCTAGTCCTCCAACCGAATTTACACAGTCTATAGCCACTGTAAAATTAGCACCGGCAATGGCGTCAACATCTACATAACGCAGCTTGAGTATTTGGCTGATATGCTCATCAATGAAAGAGCTATCCTCCTCAACCAGCCCCAGATCGTCAACTGCTGCAAAGTTAAGGGTATCGCCTTCGGCAAGGTCAAGCACATGATGCCCGTCGGCATCGGAGAGAAATTCACCTTTTTCGTTCAGCAGCTTTAGGGCGTTCCAATGGCGGGGGTTATGGCTGGCTGTTAGAATTACTCCGCCATCGGTTTTCTTATGGATTACAGCCATTTCAACCGTAGGAGTAGTGGCCAGGCCAAGGTTAACAACATCCAAACCGCACCCCATTAGCGAACCAACAACCAGGTTGTTGACCATTTCGCCCGAAATTCGTGCATCCCTGCCAACTACAACCCTGCAGCGCTTGGTTGGATTGCGTTGCTTTAACCATACGGCGTATGCCGACGTAAACTTTACAATATCCAAGGGTGTTAGGTTGTCGCCCGGATTTCCCCCAATGGTTCCCCGAATTCCCGATATAGATTTAATCAGCGCCATGTCTAGTTTCTCCAGTTAATTTTTATAAGTTTCTATCAATTATTTGCCTCAAGGTTGTAAATGTTAGGTTTTTCCTCCTCAATATTTGCACCAGGAGGTTTAAATTTTTAGCTACTCCAGCTGCAGGCATTCAAACTTCCACAACATCGGCTTAAATGGAGCACGAATCAACCGCTTTCAGCGAATCAGCTGGTTGGGATTTATTGACGTCTAATGCCCTAACACAGAGTTCTGGTCTAACCCCGCAAACCAGCTTAACGTTTTCCTCTACCATCTGGTGGTAGCTTTTTAGCTTTTCAACCAGGTTAGCCACTAAGGACAGCTCCATCTGCGATACGTCAACTTTAGCCAAATCACGGAAATTACCCAAATCGCGTTCAGCCTCAGCAACTTTTGTGCTGAGGTACTTTGCACTTTCGGGAAGGGAATCTAGAGGGTAAAGCACCTGGAGGTTGCTTTTTATAAGTTGTAGCTGTTCAATGGTGTTGAAAACCCAGGGTTGAAGGCTGTTTACCAGGCTATCACGCTGGGCAACCTTCTGTTTCCTGGTGAACTCATCCATTCGTTGGCCAAAGGAGTTGATTGCGGCAATGGCCCGCTCACGGCATAGCCCGCATGAGGTATTCTTAATCATCGCCAAAAGTTTCTCGGTGGCGTTACGGGTGCTAGCGCTGGCTTCAACATCATTCAGCTTTCTAACCTCATCCTCGTATGTGCTCCTGTAGAGTTGTTCTTCAAGGCTGGCAAGGTGGTTGGTGATCAGCTGACCCTCGGGTGTTTGCCTCATAAGGTCAGGCTTGAATGCCCCCGAGAAGCGGAGTGAGGCAATGTATGCCTCCATGTCGGCAGCAGCAAGCATTGGGATGGTGTCGAGTTTTACCAGGGAGTTCACCAGCTCCTTGGTTGCTTTCAGGTTGTGGTCATCGTCGAGGTATAGCGAGGCAAATCCCAGCACAGACTCATACTCTCGTCTAAAGATATTTGCAAAGGTGTTGTTCCCCCTGTACTTAAATCGCATCTCCTCAAAGGTCTTAACCAGCTGCCGGTAGTACTGCATCACCTTGAAAAGGCTTATGGAAACGGCGTCGCTGTTACCGGTTCGGTAGTTGAGGTTATAGGCATCGAGGTAACTCTTGAAGTTGGCGTAAACGGACAGGAAGGCGATGAAATCCTTCTCCTGCCGGTAGGTTTCGGCGTTTATCAGCCCCTGCCGATAGTCGTTTTCAACCCTCAGCTTCCGCGTTTCGATGCTGGCAAAGGTTACCTCATCGCCACCGATTGGCTCCATGCGGTAGAGCGACTTGTAGTTAACCACCGCTATTACCGGGTAGTTGTGGTATGCAAGTAGCTCTTTCAGCGTTTGGCGCCCAACCTGGCCATGCCTTACGGTGTCCATAAAGTTTTGTATAAGAGCTGTGTTAACTTCAATGGGCTTGCTGTTGGAAGTGGTTAAAACGTATAGCTTCAAGGAATGAACGCGGGTATCAAAATTTTTCTGCTCAAATAGCCTGATGGTGGAGCTAAACCTATACTCCTTTTTCCTGGTATTAGCCTCAATAAAGCTGCCGAATTCTCCTATAATGCCCATCACCGCATCGGTAGGGGTTTTTATTTTGGATAGATTTTGCAGCTGGGTGGCAACGAGCGAGAGCATCTGGTCGCGATCGTTGTTGGTAATGGCTTTAACGCTAATCTCCGCATCAATGTAATCGTGTGCGGAGTAGAGGGGTAGGTTGTCTATTATCCGCACATGGTCGATGTTGTCGCTCACCAGGGTTTGGTAACGGTTGTCCTTGTCTCTCGATATCTGGAAGTTGTAGAGTGGGTAGGTGATGTCGTTCTCCCCGAAAAATTTCACATTTTTCAGCTTCGCCGTGATGAACAGGTACTCCAGGCGTTCCTCCTCGAGCTTCGATTTTCGGCGTATTTTGCCATTTCCCTTATTAGGAAAGTTGAGCTCGTTGATTAGGTTGCTAAACCTGTCGCCGTTGAGCAGGAAGATATCGGTTGACAGGTACTGCCATTCGCCTGTAAAGTTGAACCTGGAGGTGTCGGAAAATACTAGCCGAGGTTCTATATCGCGCTGGGCAGCAACCATGTAGCCCGATAATGTTAAAAGAAGCAACCCGAGAAATCGTTTTAACATCGGCATACGTGGGTTTATAACAGCATTCTGCTTCATCATAGCTAGCTTCAAAATTAAATATTTAGCATAGCGCATTTCATCGGAGCGTTCAACCAGCCTGTTTCTTTTGTCCACCCTCAGCTCACCCTTCGGGGAGGGACCACCTCCTTGGTTCTGTCGAACATGTAGCGGTAGGTGATATGGATTTTACGTATTTTCCCTCCTATCTGGCTGGCTACCCTTCGCATGGTAGGGTTAAAGTCGCCAATCCAGTTCAGCTCCAGCTCCTTGTACTGAAAGTCAGGTCTTAGTGCCCTGTTGGCAAACTCTGTTACCAGAGCACCTTCTACACCCTTGCCCTGATGTTGGGACACAATTCCAAAAATCAGGCCAATGGCCTTGGTGCAAACCTTCTTAACCTTCAGCAGGTATAAAAATTTGAGCTTATGAACCAGACCAAACTGCCCGTTCAAATGCCTAACCACCTGGTTTAAATCGGGCACCATGATAAAGAACCCGATGGGTTCATTGTTGTAGTAGGCAAAGTACATCAGCTCGGGGTCTATAATTGGTTTCAGGGTTTTCATCAGGGCCATGGCATGAATGTGCGACATTTTTTTTACCCCGGTGTACCTTCCCCAGGCGTTATTGTATATTGTACGGAAATCCTCGGCAAACTTTTTAAGGTTGCGTTTGGAAATGATGGTAACATGGTAGGCGGGGTTACGGGCTATGCGTTCCGCCTTTTCGCGTATAATTGGGTCAAGCCCTTCGGGATTCACCGGACGGTAGTAGGTGAACTGGTGAAAGTAAGGCTTAAAACCGTAGCCCTCAAAAAGCTCGCGGTAGTAGGGAGGATGGTAGTCCATGCAGTAGTTTGGTGGGTAGTCGCCCTCAACCAGCAGCCCCCACCAACGGTCGCGATCGCCAAAGTTGATAGGGCCGTCCATGGCCTCCATTCCTCTTTGCTGCAGCCACTCCTTTGCGGTGTCGAATAGCTGTGTGGCAGCTTCGGGGCTGTTGATGCACTCGAAAAATCCAACCCCGCCAGTTGGCTGCTCGTTGTTGCGGGCTATCTCGTAGTCAATAAAAGCGGCAATCCGTCCAACAGGCTTGTTATCGGAGTATAGCACCCATCGAATGGCTTCGCCATGCCTGAACTGCTTGTTGGTTTTTGGGTTGAAAACGCTTTCAATATCGTTGTTGAGCGGCCTGATCCAGCTGGGATAATCGCGGTAAAGCTCTACCGGAAGGTTTAAAAAATCTTTACGGGTTTTTCGGTTGTCAACCTCTTTCAATACAAAACTCATGGCACAATCGGTTAGCTATGGCTATTAATCGGTTTTCATGGCTTGTAGCAGGACCCGGGCGGTAAGCAAATCGGCCGGTGTGGTTATTTTGATATTTTCCCTGTTTCCCTCCACGGTATGGAGCTCAACCCCGCAGGCAGCAGCAACCGAGGCATCGTCGGTAAACAACTCGCTGTAAGGCTGGTTGTAGCAATGCTTTATGGTTGCTGAGCGAAAAGTCTGGGGTGTTTGCACCAGCAAAACGTTGTTGCGGGGGAATGGGGTAAACTTGCCGCCGCTTGCAATCATTACCGATTCAACAGGATTCACAACCGGAATGGCGCAACCCTCCCTAGCAGCCATGGCGTAGCACCGTTCAACCACCTCATGTGTAACCAGCGGACGAACGCCGTCGTGAATGGCCACCAGTGAGTCGTCTGCGGCCAGCAGCTCCAACCCGTTTTTTACCGATTCAAAGCGGGTGCTACCCCCCGGAACAATTTGCAGGTTGGTTTCAAAATGGTGCTTTTTGCAGAGCCTTTGCCATGTTGTGATTTGAGCTTCGGGAAGCACCAGCACAACCTCGGGTATATTCTTCAGGGTGAGGAAAACGCTAATAGTGCGCATCAGCACCGGCAACCCATCCAGCTCCATGAACTGCTTTGGGGTGTCGGAGCCCATACGTAAGCCGGAGCCAGCGGCAACAACCAGGGCAAAACGCTTGGGCTGCATTTTTATGGCAATTTGATGGCGAAAGTTAGCCATTTTTGACTAAATCATACCAGCCTGGGAGATTTTTGGTTCAAAGGGCTACAGGAACGGATCCAGCTGGGCTGAAGGGTTGAGCCCATTTCCGACCAGCCGGCCGGAATGCTGAAGGGAGCATAGCGCGATCTTTAGAAAGGCCACGATGGAAACCCGAAAATCAACCCTGCCACCCTGCGCTGGTTGCTCCGGGCATTTGGTTGAAGCGGGAACAGGGGTGGGTTACATCGAAGAGCCACCCGGGCTCAGGAGTTTAAGAATCATATATATTGATACATGCGGCAGCTGGAAATGTTTACATTAGGTTAGCAGCTCATTTGAGGAAACGTAAAAAAGTTCATAAGTTTGGTTTATCAAATGAAAAGCTTTTGTAATTTTGAATAGAAAGATAAAACGCAACATTATAGCGCCTATATTTTCAAATATGGAAATAAGGCGCTATGGAGTGGCGGGTAAAAAACTAGTTACCGCCAAGTGTAGAAAACAGAAACGACAGACAAAAAATATAAAGTAAACCATTGTGAAAGGACAGAAAAACGAAATATCGACAAGACAAGAGAGCCGACACTCAAGCCGACCCGATGTATTTTTGCCCAACGCACTTTTTTTAAAACAATTGCCGACACACATTGCACACATAGCCAAAGCCCAACGAGCCAACGCTCCAAACAAAGTTTTGTCAAAGAGTGCAATTTTGCCGAAACACACGAAGCTATAATGAAAGGTTTATTAGTATTTTGCAGTATGGCAGATGTGCATGATAAAAAGACAAGAAGTTATAATATGAGTCAAATTAAGGGCAAGGATACTAAACCCGAAATATTGATTCGTAAGTTCTTGTTTTCAAAAGGATTTAGATACAGACTTTATGACAAGAAATTACCAGGAAAACCTGATATAGTATTGCCAAAATATAAAACAGTAATTTTTGTTCATGGTTGTTTTTGGCATGGACATAAAAACTGTAAATATTTTGTAATTCCAAAGACAAGGACAGACTGGTGGTTGAAAAAGATTGAAAGAAATAAACAGTTAGATTTTGATAACTTTCAGGTTTTACAGGATTTAGGCTGGAAAGTTTTAACTATTTTTGAATGTGAGTTGAAAAAAAATATTAGAGACAAAACGTTAAATGAACTCATCACTGAAATATATTGATTTATTTGCCGGAGCGGGTGGTCTTTCCGAGGGTTTTATAAGAGAAGGTTTTCAGGCTATTGCCCATGTTGAAATGGATAAGGATGCCTGTGACACACTAAAAACAAGACTTGCCTATCATTACCTTGCTAAAAATAATAAATTAAGTATCTACAAGGCATATCTTAAAAATGAAATAACCCGTGAGGTTTTATGGGGAAATATACCGGAACCAATTATGGAATCTGTAATAAACGAAGAAATTACAGGAGAAACAATAAGTGGTATTTTTAACAATATTGATAAGCAATCAGATGGTAATAAAGTTGATTTAATAATTGGAGGGCCGCCTTGCCAAGCGTATTCACTTGTTGGGAGAAGCAGAGACCCTAACCGCATGAAGGGGGATAAAAGAAATTTTTTGTTCAGTTATTATGCTGAATTTCTGATAAAATACAAACCAAAGTATTTTGTTTTTGAAAACGTTTTGGGTTTGTTAACCGCAGGGAACAAAAGATATCTGAATGAAATGATTCAACTTTTCGAATCCATCGGTTATTCAGTTGCTGAACCAACTGTTCTGAATGCTGAAGATTACGGAGTATTGCAAAAGCGGAGAAGAGTTATAATAATGGGGCAAAGGGGAAAGAAAAAATTTAATTTCCCTGAATTGCAAAAAGTTGAAAACAAATGGCAGATTAAAAAGGACTTGTTTTATGACTTACCCTACTTAAATCCTGGCGATGAATTTAATATCGTAAAATACACAAAACCGATTAATGAATATTTAAGAACAACAGAGATACGCAATGGGATTGATATAGTAACTCAGCACATAACCAGAAACCACAACGAGAGAGACCTGGAAATTTATTCAATAGCCATTGATAAATGGGTAAATGAAAAAACAAGGTTAAAATATTCAGACCTTCCAGCCAGACTTCAAACACATAATAACACCGAAGCATTTCTAGACCGATTTAAAGTAGTTGACCCGATTGGACATTCGCACACAATGGTGGCTCATATCTCAAAAGACGGGCATTATTATATTTATCCTGATTTAAAGCAGATACGTTCAATATCTGTGCGTGAGGCTGCAAGAATTCAGTCTTTCCCTGATGATTATTTCTTTGAGGGAGGAAGGACTGCTGCGTTTAAACAAATTGGAAATGCAGTTCCCCCATTAATGGCAAAAGCAATAGCAATGAAAATTTCTGAACTACTTCAATGATTGATTACTCCCAATATCCTAAAACTTCTGTTATTCCTGAAGCTTCTTCAATGATTGAAACTTTTAGGGCTATTGGTTACAGTATCGAAGCTGCTGTTGCTGACATTATTGATAATTCCATATCTGCTGAAGCAAAGAATATCTGGCTAAATTTTGACTGGAAAGGTTCTGAAACCTGGGTTTCAATTAAAGACGATGGTTTTGGAATGAATAATGAAGAACTCATTCAGGCCATGAAACCAGGAAGTAAAAATCCTCTTGATGGTAGAAGCAATAAAGATTTAGGGAGGTTTGGTTTAGGTCTTAAAACTGCATCCTTTTCACAATGTAGAAAATTAACGGTTCTAAGTAAAAAAGAAGGTTTTCAGCAATCATTCTGGACATGGGATTTAGATTACGTAAAAGAAACTGGCAAATGGGAACTTTTACAGTTTTTACCTGATGCCAAAATGGAATCAGAGATTGATAATCAAAAATCCGGTACAATCGTCCTTTGGAATGATATTGACAGGCTTGTTAAGAATTTTCATTCCGATGATGCAAAAGCTTTAGATAAATTCTTAGTTATTATGGAGCAGGTAAAAAATCATCTTTCGATGGTTTTTCATCGGTTCATTGAAAACGGGAGCATCAAAATCTGGTTTCAGGGGCGCCAGATTAAAGCATGGAATCCTTTTTTAATTTCTGAATCAGCTACACAAATATTCCCTGATGAATATTTAAATAATGGGAAAGTTATAGTTAAGGGTTTTGTTCTACCTCATAAGTCAAAAATATCTGAAGAAACATACAAAGAGGCAGAAGGTCCAAAAGGTTGGGGAGAACAACAGGGCTTTTATGTTTATAGAAATGAGAGGTTGTTACTTTCTGGTGATTGGTTAGGGATATACAGAAAAGAGGAACATTATAAATTAGCAAGGATTCAGATAGACCTACCTAATACTCTTGATTCTGAATGGCAAATAGATATAAAAAAATCAATTGCAAGGCCTCCTATAGTTTTGCGTGAACAATTAAAAGCATATTCATCTAAAGTAAGAGCGCAGGCCGTTGAAGTCTATCGGCATAAAGGGCGTACAGTAAAACAGTTACCTGGACAGAAATTTGTTCCACTATGGATTGACCATAAACGAGGTGATAAATGGTTTTACAAGATTAACAGAGAGCACCCTTTAATTGAAAAATCCATTAATCAGGCAGAAACAGAACCTCAAAAAGCGATTGAAAACTTAATCAGATTTATTGAAGAGACAGTTCCTTCCAAGTCTATTTACATCAAAGAAGCATCTGATGAAGATGCAATCGGTAAACCCTTTGAAGGAATTGAACAGGAACCTATCCGAAAAGCAATGAAACAGATGTACGATAAATTAGTTAATGAAGGAAAAACAGACGAACAGGCAAAAGCAATTATTTTTAACATAGACCCATTTAATTTATTTCCTCATTTTCTTGAATTTATTTCTTAAAGTATGCTTTATAAGTATTTCAAAATTGATGAATACTCTATTTCTAACTTGATTAGGGATGAGTTATATTGTCAAAATTATAATGCATTCAATGACCCTTTCGAGTGTTGGTTTAAACTAAATGAAGGCATTCCAAATCCATTAAAAGAGCCTGAAAGATTTGAAATGATATACAATGTCTGGGGTTTTCACCCAAATATAAATGATGAATCAATAGAAGATTTTAACCTATACATGGAAGAACTTGAATCTTATCAACCTGATGTAAAGAAATATATTGAAGGGGCAAGAATATCCTGTTTCTCTAAAGTACAGAATAACTTACTTATGTGGTCTCACTATGCTGATGGTTTAAGAGGTTTTTGCATCGAATATGACGAAGATTTATTACTATCTATTGAGAAAGACAAGAATGCAGCACTAATTGATGTTAACTATGAAAAGCGAGTGCCAATTGTCGATAAAATGTTATATTCTTTAGCTAACGACCATATTTGGTATCATGAGATGGCATTAGAAGAAGAGCCTAAAAGTAAATTCAGAAGAGATTATTTAAAGGCATTAAAAGAAGCAAACAAATTAATCGAAAATCTTTATCAGAAAACAATTGCTACAAAACCAGTTCAATGGAAATACGAAAAAGAAACCCGTTTAATATTTTATTCCGAAAATGTTAGTGGAGAATTCTATAAATATCCACCTAATGCAATTAAATCCGTTTTTTTCGGTGAAAGAATGAGAAAAAAGGATATTGATACACTTTTAAATATATTTAAATCCAAAGACATTACTCTTGATAAAAAAATAGCCCACAGAAACAATTGCAGTTATGATATTCTATTTAAACCAATATAATTATGATTCAGCAAGCATTAAGAACCATAAGGACATTATTACCTACAACAGGTAGTGTATCGGTTAAACAAATTGAAGATGCAGTTAATATAGCTCTTTTAATTCCACAATATTCAGGAATTGACAAAGACACTATTATTCGTGAAGTACAATCTATTTATAACATACATATTGATGATTTTCGTGTTATTGAATCATCTGAAAGAAGAAGACCCTGGATTAATGATAAAAAAAGTTCCCTGCAATGGAATTTCTGGCAGAGATACCGGGATTATTTATCAATAGAAAAGAATTTTGCTGATACTGTTATTAACCAACTTGACCGCTTAACAGACAGAACTCTTGATGGGCTTTTTGACCCTACAATCAATGCTGCAATTGATAAAAAAGGATTGGTTGTAGGTCAGGTTCAATCAGGTAAGACTGCAAATTATACAGGATTGATTTGTAAAGCAGCAGATGCTGGCTTTAAACTTATTATTGTTCTGGCAGGTGTTCATAATAATTTAAGGAGCCAGACGCAGTTAAGACTTGATGAAGGTTTTTTAGGTTTTGATACTCAACATGAAAGAGCTTTCAGAGAAAATAATCTTTGGATTGGCGTTGGTCGCATTGACCAGAATAGTATTGCTCACTCACTTACGTCAAGTTTATCCGATTTTAATGTGGGGGCAGCAAATGCTATAGGTATTAATTTTAACACCAACGAACCGATTATTGCAGTAGTAAAAAAAAATGGACGAATACTTGAAAGGCTTTTACAATGGCTTTCTGCACAAGCTATCGAAATTGAAGGCAGAAGGGTTATTCGAAATAAATCATTGTTATTAATTGACGATGAAGCTGATAATGCATCAATAAATACCCGACCCGAAAATGACGGAACAACCAGAATTAATGGTTTAATCCGTGATATTATCCGATTGTTTGATAAAAGCGGATATGTAGGCTATACGGCTACACCTTTTGCCAATATATTCATCCCGATAGAAGAAGATGAATTGTTTCCCAGAGATTTTATTATAAATCTGCCCGCTCCTTCAAACTACATAGGCCCTGATAAGATATTTGGTTTCAGATTGGTTGAAGATGATGAAACATCAGATACCGTTTTACCAATAGTTACAAGGATTGACGATTATCAAAATTTTGTCCCGAATGGTCACGGTAGCAGGGATACTTTACCTGATAACGCTCCTGCTTCATTGTTGCTGGCAATCAAATGTTTTATTATAACCTGTGCAATCCGCAGGTTAAGAGGACAAGGAAATGCACATAATTCAATGCTTGTGCATACAAGCAGGTTTGTTAACTGGCAACATCATATCAGGGATATTGTCCAGAACGCTTTTGATTTTTACAGAAGGGGAATTGAAATGAATATTCCATCTGTTGTTGAGGAAATCCGTCAGGTTTTTGAAGAAGACAATAATTTGTACAAATCTTACCGTACAACTTCACAACTTATTCTAAACTCGGGTCTTTCAGATATAGACCCGCATATACAGGTACATGAGTGGACTGATGTATTGCCATTTCTTAATGAGGCTGCAACCAGGATTCAGGTAAGAGAAATCAACGGAGGTTCTGCTGATGTATTGAATTATTTTGACCATAAAAACGGACTTTCTGTAATAGCAATTGGTGGAGATAAGTTATCCAGAGGTTTAACACTTGAAGGTCTTTCGGTAAGTTATTACCTGAGAGCTTCCCATATGTATGATACATTAATGCAAATGGGCAGATGGTTTGGATACAGACCTGGTTATGTAGATTTATGCAGACTATTTACGAGCAGAGAACTGAATGAATGGTTTAGCCATATTGCCCTGGCAAGTGAGGAACTCAGAAATGAATTTGATTATATGTCTGATGTGGCAGGGAGCACACCTAAACAATACGCACTAAAGGTTAGAACCCATCCAGGTGTTTTGCAAATCTCCGCATCAAATAAAATCAGGAGAGCTGAAAACATAAGGGTTTCATGGTCTGGTCGCTTAATTGAAACTTATGAATTAAGCAAAAAGCCGGAAACAATTCAAAAGAACCTTGATACAACTATTCGTTTTGTAAACTCTCTTGGTGAGAATTTTTCAGCAGAGCAAAACTATTTTTTATGGAATAATATTCCTTTTGAAAACATCAGGCAATTTCTGATGGGCTTTGAGGTTTTTGATAACCTTAAATCAGCAGCACCACAGAACCTTATTAAATTTATTGATTTTAAATATCGTAACGAAGAATTAAGGTCGTGGAATGTGGGTGTAATTACCAAACGCAAAGGAACAGAGTTTTCTGTTAATAATGATATTAATGTTAATCTTATCGAAAGAACACAGGATAACAAATCAAATTCAGAATTATACTACATTCGGAAATCACATATTATAAGTCCGAATGATGAATTTATTGACCTGACACAAAATGAACGGGAAGCTGCTTATGAAGCCTCATTACGTTTATGGCGGGAAAAAGAGAAAGAAGGGGAACCTAAAAGGCTTAATGGAGAGTGGGTTAGAAATGAAATAAGAAAACCAGATAAGGTTTTATTATTACTTTACTTTTTAAACCCAACTGGCGCTGAATTACCAGAAACATCTAATCCAATTGTTGGTTTTGCAATAAGTTTTCCTGGTTCAGAGCATGATGATGCGGTTACTTATGCCGTTCATAGTCAATTGTTAAGTAATTTTAATATTGAAGATATCTACGAACCAGAAGATGATGACAATGACGAAGATTGAGAAAATATGGTCTGAACTTGAAAATGATAAATCATTTTCTCATGGGTTACTTATCAGAAGATATTCAGGAAATATTTTACCAGATATTTTTGTTGCAATTATATCACCCGAAGGTTATAGATGCATAGCAGCGTCATTATCGAATACAAAAAGCCTGAATCTTTCGCTATTCTCAAATTTGAGAGACATAAGTGTGGAAATAATTCCGGATGACCAGAATCCGGAAAGGAATTATTTGATATTTAAATTACTAAAAACAGAACATAGAGATATTTTTTCAGTCTTATGTGAGGATTTAATATTAAGTGTTGCACCACTAAAAAGTGAAGAAAAAATACTTAAAGAGTTAATTAATCGCTTTGAAAAATGGAAATCTTTGTTTGATAAAGTGTCCTCGCATGGCCTAGCACCCGAAGAACAGAGAGGCTTATTCGGTGAATTATTTCTTTTAAAAAAACTTTTGCTTTCATTTGAGCAAACCAACTTTGTTTTATCTTCCTGGGTTGGTGTTGAAAAACAAATAAGAGATTTTCAATATAATAACTGGGGTATAGAGGTAAAAACAACTCATGGCAAAAAACATCAGAAAATCCAGATTAGTAGTGAAAGACAGTTAGATACGAGCAATCTGGAAAATCTTTTTCTATTTCATTTATCAATGGAATCAAGTCTTAATTCAGGGGAAACTCTGAACTCATTGGTTGATTCTATCAGATTAATACTTGAGAGTGATTTCGTTTCTCTAAACAAGTTTAACAATAAACTATTTGAAGCCGGTTATTTTGAAAACCATAGAGACAATTATTCAGATACTGGCTATTTTATACGAAACGAGACTTATTATAAGGTTGAAAATGATTTTCCAAGAATTGAAGAGAATGATATAAGAAACGGTGTTGGTGATGTTAAATATTCAATTATTATTTCTCAGTTTTCAGAATATGTTAAATCTGAAGAATTTGTACTTCAAAATATTCTATTCTCATGAGCGGTTTAACAGAAAATAATGAACTTGAAAAGTTTTACAATTCTCTTGTTCAGGATTTAAAATCAGAGCAACTTTCTGAAGAAGAAGGAGGAGTTCTTGAACAGATATTCACTCAATTTACGATTGATTTATTAGCTGATGCTGGCGAAACTGAGAATGCGCGTACAACTCATGATGAAAAAGGATTAGGAACAAAGAATCAGCATAAAATCAATGCCTATTCAATAGCTGATAATTACGAAACCATAGACCTTTTTATTACTATTTTCAAAGGAACTGAAAAACCAGAACGTATTTCAAAAGAAGAAATTGATACAGCAGCGAAACGAATAACTAATTTTTTCAGAAAGGGAATTTATAAGGACTATGTTAATGAGATTGAAGAATCTGCTCCTATCTTTGATTTTGCACAAACATTAAGTAATTCATCAGACCTAAAGGAAAACCTGGTAAGAATTAACGCAATTATCCTTACAGATGGTTATTACCCCGGAGATTATCCACCTAATCAGTTTATTTCGGGTTACCCGATTTTTTATAGAGTTGTGGATATTAACTATATTTTTAACATTACTGAAAAGTCGCATATTCCAATATTTATAGATTTTGAAAAAGAAGGCTTTGAAGTACCCTGCATTATTTCTCCTACTGAAAATGAAGAATACCAATCTTATTTGGCAATCATTCCCGGTTCAGCACTGGCAGCTATCTATGAAAAGTTTGGTTCCAGGTTACTTGAACAGAATGTTCGTTCATTTCTCCAATTTACCGGGAAAATAAATAACGGAATTAGAACAACAATTCTTAAAGAACCCCACATGTTCCTTGCTTTTAATAACGGGCTTGCTGCTACAGCTGAAAAAATTGAAATTGGAAAATCTGAAAATGGCGGGTTTCTTGTTAAAAGCGTCAATGACTTTCAAATAGTAAATGGCGGTCAAACAACAGCATCAATTTATCATACATTAAAGAAAGATAAAGCTGAAATTTCAGGAATATTTGTTCAATTAAAACTATCGGTTGTTAAAAACAAAGAAAACTTTAGTGAAATTGTTTCACGAATTTCAGAATATGCTAATACACAGAACAAAGTATCTGTTTCTGATTTGAGTTCAAACCGTCCATATCATATTCAACTTGAAAAACTATCAAGAAGTATTTTTGCTCCTCATGTTCCAGGTCAAACAACGCAAACTAAATGGTTTTATGAACGAACAAGAGGTCAATATAAAAATGCAAGGTTGAAAGATGGATTTACAAAGGCCAAACAAAAGGCATTTGATTTGAAAAACCCCAAAAGTCAAATGTTCACAAAAGAAGAACTTGCAAAATATGTTAATTCTTACCAGGAAATTCTTGAAGGGAAAAAAACTTTAATTGGTCCTCATATTGTTGTTCGTGGTAATCAGAAAAACTATGTGCAATTTATAAATAATAACCTTGTAAAACTGCCGGATAGTATTTATTTTGAAGACATAATTTCAAAAATTATTTTATTCAGAACATCAGAAAAAATCTATGGTGTAAAACCAAATGCAATTGGCGATTTGAGATATATTACTGTACCCTATTCTATTTCTTATCTGACCTATAAGACAGACTGTAAACTTGATTTGTATAAAATCTGGAAAAATCAGGGATTGTCAGAGCATCTGAAAACTTTATTATATGATTTAATGGTGCAGGTTGAAAGTGCAATAAAGAAATCCGCTGGAAAAAATCATGGTGCCCTTTACGGTGAATGGGCTAAAAAGGAAGATTGCTGGACAGACTTGAAAAGCCAGGAATTTAATATAGATTTCAGCAGAATTAAAAATGATTTTGAAGACACTAAAAATCCATCATTTCGAAAAAGGCTCGCAGAGGAAGAAACTATTCAGGTTCAGATACAGGAAGAACTTGAAAAGATTAAATCCATACCATCAAAAATCTGGCATTTGATTGAAGAATGGGGCAGAGAGTCCGGTGAACTTTCAGAACAAAAAAAGTCAGTTGCTTTTAATCTTGCTGGAAGAGTTCGCAATAACGGTCGTATATCCGATTATGAAAGACAAACAGGAATTGCAATTTTGGATTTAGTAATTGAAAAGGCTCCTGAACTTTTAGATAATGTTGATGAACTGTTTGAAAAAGATAAAGAACAAAAAGAAAACGGAAATGGTGAAATTACTTTGGAACAAATTATCAATATTGTGCAATGGGATAAAAAGAACCGTAAACTGAAAGATTTTGAATTTAAATTTATGCTTGAATTATCTGAAGGTAGAAAACCATTGACTGATAGAAATAAATTCATTGCTGGTCTCAATTTGCAAAAAGTAAAAAAATATGGATTTACTGAATAGTCTCCCAACAGTCGTAAGCACATTTGCAAGCCCGCAAAAGCCAACGCTCAAACCAAAGGCTTGCAAAAGAGCTTCCGCCTTTCCTGCCCACGTAACCGTCTTTCAGGACGGTTTTAGGATTGTCCACGCTCAAAAAAACAAAATAAATTTGTGCTTCGTGGATAGGTTAGTACGGATTGAAAATGATAAAATATGACAGCTAAATGATTGATAAACTGACAGCAATAAATGAACACCAGCACCCAACAAGCGGTATAAAACATTGGGATTTAAGTGGTTATTTATGCGTTCTGCCTCGCATCAACTTTTGTAACGGTGGATACGGTCGCAGCCCTTACTCCCCAACGTTTCATACACGCAAACGTTGCCAACAATAATAAAGAAATGAAACGAGTTTCGATTATAACAGTGATTTTTATGTTTAACTTGATTACATATGGACAAGTTAGAGGAAAATACTGTTGTGATAATAATTGGACAAGGATTGATTTTAAAACTTCCGATTCCTTGAATATAATGAAACCTTTCTACTATGGTTCACATTTTCCAGGATATGGAGAAGGTATTTATAAAATTAAACATGATAGCTTATTTATTGAATACATACATAAACCAAAGTCGAACTATAAACCTATTTCGACAGAGATTACAAAGACAGATTCTATTAATTTATGTTTTAGAAGAGATTTGCCAACAGGGATAAAATACATGAATCAAAAGGATACAATACGATATGATTCTGAGCCAAAACTTCAAATTAAAAGGATGAATGATAGCCTTTATATAGAATCTATTTTCACAAGCATAGTTATTCCTGCTAAAGTATTGACCCAAAAAAACATATCCAGTCTGGTGATATATCTCGATAATTCCTTATTAATCAAGGAGAAATCTGATACCTTTAAATTAGATATAATTAATGATTCTGAGATTATATTGAATCAACAGAGTTTAAAAAAATGCAATTGTGATAAAAAATCAAAACCTATATATTGACAAAGAATTACTACCGCTAATAAATAGGACTCTGAGCGGTCTGAAAAGCCCAGCGAGGAGTCCATGTTGAACTACCCTGCTACCGCACAAGTCTACCCGTGTGGTGGAGAGCAGAGCGTAAGTGGTAGTAGAGAATAGGAAAGGGAGCGGTAGCCGCTATTAAAAAGCTAATCCGGCATGATTATGCTTTGTAAATTTAATAGTTGGGTGTGTTGAGTGCTCTGGTTGGGGGGTACGGACGAGATTGCCACACGTCGGGAGACGTGAGGCAGCTAAAGAACCATTACCTTGACAGGTAGGGAATGCAATTTTTGAGGCAGCGGGGGGTGGCAAGTATTGCCAAGATGATAGACCAGCACCCGGAAATTAGCAAGCAACGGCAGGCCATTGTAGAACATCCCTAAGGTACCATAAAGCGACAATGGGGTTTTGACCATACGCTGATAAAGCGTTTTATGCCAAGGGTTTTAGCCGATATAGGATTGGTATTCCTGGCCTATAACCTTAGCAGGTTAATGAATATTATTGGTAATGAGTTAAATAACTTAGTAAAGGCTTTAATCATTTTTTTGTTTTTATCCTGATTTTTGGCTATTGTTCACCAGGAATGGCCAGAATACAAAAGAATCCCGAAATTGTACTTTACGCCAGCAGAAAACCCCAGGTATTCGTTTTTAGAGAAGTAAATTATTACTTTGATTAGGTTTTAATACGGACTGGCGTTAGCAGCAAGGCAATTGCACCACGCAGAATTCTTCCTCGTATGAAAGGTTAAATAAAGGAACATCTTATTTAAGATATTTTGCATTTTCTTAAATAGTGGTTATCTTTGTTTAAAATAATTGAAATGGAGCAATATAAATCTGGACAGTACATAAGCCAGGGCTACTATAAAAGTTTTCAACCTACATTAATCAACAAGCAATTGCATGTTGACAATATGGAAGTGTTGCAGCTGCTAAGTCAAGCAGACAGAGAATTAGGCAGGTTAGATATGTACTCAAAGTATATTCCTAATATTGACCTCTTTATAAGTATGCACGTTCTAAAAGAAGCTACTCAAAGTAGCAGGATTGAAGGAACTCAAACTAATATGGAAGAGGCATTATTGGAAAAAGAAGACATCCCTTTAGATAAAAGGGATGACTGGGAGGAAGTGCAGAATTATACGAAAGCAATGGAATGGGCAATAAATGAACTTGAGAAACTTCCATTTTCTACACGATTAATTCGTGGAACCCATAAAGTTCTACTACAAGGAGTTAGGGGAGAACGAAAACAACCAGGGGAATTCAGAAATAGTCAGAATTGGATAGGTGGAGCAACCATAAATGATGCTATTTTCATCCCCCCAGTTCATACTGCTGTGCCTGAATTAATGAGCGATATTGAAAAGTTTCTTTACAATGAAGAAATTTACATCCCTGAATTGCTGAAAATTGGCCTAGTTCATTATCAGTTTGAAACTATTCACCCATTCCTTGATGGAAACGGCAGGGTTGGCAGATTGCTTATTCCATTATACTTAGTCAGCAAGGGGATTTTAAAGAAACCAATCTTGTATCTATCTGATTTTTTTGAAAAAAACAGAAAGTTATATTACGAAAACTTAATGTTGGTAAGAAATAATAACAATCTCTCCCAATGGTTTAAGTTCTTTTTGGTTGGAATAATAGAAACTGCAAAAAATGGAATAACAACATTTGACAATATCCTTCAACTACAAAAAACGGTTGAATCAAGCATTCAAGAATTAGGTAGTAGAGCGGTGAAAGCGAAAAAGGTTGTTGATTATTTGTATAATCGTCCAATGATAAATGCAGAAAAAATTAGTGAAATAGTGGGGATATCAATGCCTTCAGCATATAAATTAATTGTAGATTTAGAAAAAATTGATATTCTAAAAGAAGTAACAGGAGGTCAACGAGGTAGAGTGTATGTTTTTGACAACTATTTAAGACTTTTCAAATAATTTAAGCCCGGATGCTAACAGGTGGTTAAGCCCACTGGGGCTGATGATGCAGATACGAATGTTTTTAGTATTTTAGTATAGTTTTTAACGTGTGATGATGCCGCTGGAGGTTAATGATAGTTTCGCATAAGCATAAGTTTATTTTTATAAAGCCGGCCAAAACAGCCAGCTCGAGCGTAGAGCTGATGCTAAGTAAAATATGCGGGCCCAATGATGTTTTAACTCCTTTATCCTCTTTTAATGATCGGTTTGACGGTGATTACTACGAATACCAACCCCGAAACCATAAAGGATTTGAAAACCACATGTCGGCAAATGATATTAAGAAAAGAGTTGGGGATAAGGTTTGGTACGAATACCTTAAGGTTACCATAGTTCGAAACCCTTGGGATATGGTGGTTTCCAGATATCACTGGGAAAAGGCTCGATTATGGCCCGGTATAAGAAGGAATATCGTTAAAATATTAAGGAACCCTTTTGCAATAGTGCGATATAAACCGTTACGGCATAGAATAAAAATGATTTTTGTGCTTGCCTCGTTCAGTAATTTTATCAAATACTTTGACAAATCGTGGACCAACTCAAGGTTTTACTTTGATAAAGAAGGAAAGCCGATTTGTGATATTTACCTAAGTTACGAAAACCTTAACGAAGGGATAAGCGCTTTAGAAAGCCTACTTGGTGTTCAGCTGGGAAGCCCGCCACACTTAAAAAACAAACCAAGACATCGTAAAAATCATTATAGTCAATACTATAACCAAAAACAAAAGGAACAAATTGAAAAACTTTTTAAACACGAATTGGAGATTTTTGATTATACCTTTGAGCGTGTAGCCCAATAGAATAAAATGCTAGAGAAAAAATTTCTATTCGTAGCAAATCAAGATTCATTAATTTAGGTTTTAATAATTCTTACTCTCTGTTAACTGCCCTGCTACCGCACAAGTCTCCCCGTGTGGTGGAGAGCAGAGCGTAAGTGGTAGTAGAGAATAGGAAAGGGAGCGGTAGCCGCTATTAAAAAGCTAATCCGGCAGGGTTATGCTTTGTAAGCTTAATAATTGGGAGTGTTGAGTGCTCTGGTTGAGGGGTACGGTCGAGATTGCCACACGTCGGGAGACGTACGGCAGCTAAAGAACCATTACCTTGACAGGTAGTGGGGTGCATTATACCCTACTCAGACCAAGAGGGTTAGCCTTTTTTTAAAGCTTTGCCTTGTAGAGGTCATCCTTGGCAAGGTGTGGTCGAGCTGCTTTTTGTCCCGCACTTTCAAGGCATTTTTTGTATTTTTGCAGTGTATATCAGCTAGCTCTTATTTTTAAAACCTAGCTGGTAAGGGTTTCGTAGTTGAACTACCTAAATCAAATTAATCATGTTTTCAGGAATTGTTGAAGAACCGGCCACGGTGGTCGCCCTACGCAGGGAAATGGAAAACCTGCACATCACCCTGAAATGCTCCTTTGCGGGGAGTTTGAAAATTGACCAGAGCGTTTCGCACAACGGGGTTTGCCTTACGGTGGTAAGCAGGGAGGGCGACACCTATACCGTTACGGCCATAAGGGAAACCCTGGAGAAATCGAACCTGGGGTTACTAAAGGTGGGCGATAAGGTGAACGTGGAGCGTAGCATGAGGATAGACAGCCTGCTTGATGGGCATCTGGTTCAGGGGCATGTTGACCAAACCGCTGTGTGCACGGGTGTGGAGGAAGCCGAGGGCAGCTGGTACTACACCTTTGAGTACGACCCTTCAAAGGGGAATATAACAGTTGAAAAGGGCTCCATTGCCGTTAACGGGGTTAGCCTCACCGTGGTGAACTCGCGCAGCAGCTCGTTTCAGGTGGCCATTATTCCCTACACTTACGAGCACACCAACTTTCACCAGATACAAAAGGGGACTGTGGTGAATCTGGAGTTCGACATCGTGGGTAAGTACATAACCAAGATGCTTCGCCAGTACATCGAATCGGGTCAAATTGCCAACTTATCCAGGTAGGCCATGAAGGGAGCTGTCAGGTTTTACAACAGAGCTGTGGTTTGGGTAACGAATAACCCATTCAAATGAATGCTGATCGTCTGATTAAATCTCCCCAGGCAGTAGCCCTCATCATTTCGGTTATTTCGGCCTTAATAGCCGGTGTGGTATCGGCTGCCATTTTCGGGGTAGCCACCGAAAAGCAAGTATTATCCTGTGTGGCCATCGCCATGGCATCGATGGCCGGCACATTTATAGCTTCCACAATTCTGGTAAGCCTTTTTGCCGCCCGAAAAATCAAACCCCTATATAAAATTCTATACCAGGTGGATGTGAAGAATTCCGATATTGCCAACGAATTTGAGGATAACAACCTGCTCGAGAATATCAACGATAGTCTGGTAAGCTGGACAACAAGCAAAACCGAGGAGATTGACCGGTTAAAGGAGATGGAGCGGTACCGAAAGGAGTTTTTGGGAAACGTGTCGCATGAGCTGAAAACGCCAATTTTCAACATTCAGGGGTACGTGCTGACGCTGCTCGACGGTGGGCTCGCCGATTCCCATATCAACAGGAAATACCTGGAGCGGACCGAAAAAAGCATAAACCGGATGATCGGCATTGTGGAGGATTTGGAAATTATCTCGAAGCTTGAGGCTGGTGAGCTAAAGCTGAACATGGAACGGTTCAACATTGTCGGCATGGTAGAGGATATCTTTGAGGCGCTTGAGGAGCGGGCCAGGAAGAAATCAATAAGCCTTGAGTTCGACAAGGTTTACGAAAGGCCGGTGTGGGTTTACGCCGATAAAAAGCGAATTTACCAGGTGCTGCATAACCTCATCATCAACTCAATAAACTACGGAATTCAGCATGGCCACACTGTTGTTGCGTTTTCCGATTCGGGCAAAAGGGTAACAACCTGGGTAACCGACGATGGAATAGGCATTAGCCAGAAGGACATTCCGAGAATTTTTGAGCGTTTCTACAGGGTTGATAAAAGCCGGTCGCGCGAACAGGGAGGCACAGGGCTTGGACTTGCCATTGTGAAGCATATCATCGAGGGTCATAAGCAGAGCATTAAGGTGGAGAGTAGCCTTAACAAGGGGACAACATTTAGCTTCACCCTTGACAAGCCAACCAAGCAGTGATGTGGAAACAAAGTATGCTGCAACCCAATTGTCCTAAAGCCAGTGTAGAATAATTGTTGCGCTATGGCTCCGCGTTCCTAAATGCCTTTCCAACAAACCTGATGGTTTCTTCAATGGGTATAAACTCGAACCCAATTTTTTCCCTTATTTTCTGCGAGGAGTACAGGGTTACCCTGAAAGCCGTCTTTAAGTTGGCCTTGGAAACGAGGTTCCCTCTTCCTGAGAGCTGTCCAAATAGCTGGACAAGTGGGTAAACCGCATCCACTACACCGGCTGGCACCCTGATGCTGGGCTTGCGTTTGCCCAGCGAGGCAGCCATCATCGTGAAGATATCCCTGTAGCTGACGTTCTCGGAGTTAAGGATAAACCTTTCACCGTTGATGCCGGTTTCTTCCATGAGCACCACCATTGCCCTTGCAACATCACGCACATCTACAAAGCCCGTAACGCCGTTGGTGTAGAAAGGCATGCCCTTATATACCCGCTTAAAGAGTTGGCCGCTTCCACTATCCCAGCGTCCCGGCCCAAGAATTACCGTTGGGTTAACAACAATAACTCGCAATCCTCCGGCAAAGCCTCGCCAAAGCTGATTCTCCCCGTACAGCTTGCTGACAGCGTAGGCATTTTGCCCCTTACTCTCTATCCATCGGCAATCCTCATCAACCATTCCCGATTCGTTGGCCTGGCCCAATGCGGCTATCGAGCTTACATGGCAAATCTCTTTTACCCCATTGTCCATGCAGGCGTCAACCAAATTGCCCGTTCCGGTAATGTTGGTTTCAATCACGCTCGAGCTCTGCAGGGGGTTAAACGAAACAATTCCACCAGTATGGTAAACCGTCTGAACACCCTTTGTTGCATCAAGTAGCGATTGGTAGTCGAGCAAATCGCCATCAACCCACTCGATTCCCTGTAGCAGCTTGCTGGACTCATGGCTGTAAAGCTTGAATACCCAATCAACAAATTCAGTGTTGGAGCGCTCACGCTTCAACGCCCGCACGCTTTCGCCGCGTGAAGTTAGCTCGTATAGAAGATGCGCCCCTACCAGTCCGGTTCCCCCGGTTACCAAAATCATACTATTTCCATCTGTTGGTTTGCTATTAAGAACAAGTATTCTGCACCCAGGTTCAAACATAGCAAAATTTCAGCTAAATTGGTAAAAATCAGGAATGTTGAAGATTTACGGGTGATTTGAAGCTGCCATTATATGGGCGGTTACGTCTAAACTTAAGGGAAGGAGTGTAAAATTTATTAGGTGCTAATAAACTTTAGCGGCAAATTTCTACTTTTGCTTCTGTGAATCAACCCAAATATGATGGCAAGCGAGAACCTAAATGAGGAGTTAGCTTCCGAAAGGACTAAAAATTTTCTGGAGGAGATAATTGAGGAGGATATTAAGTCGGGAAAGCATGGCGGAAGGGTCTTAACCCGGTTTCCACCAGAGCCAAACGGCTACCTGCATATTGGCCATGCCAAATCAATATGCCTGAACTTTGGGCTTGCCCAAAGGTATGGCGGCAAAACCAACCTGCGGTTTGACGACACCAACCCCGAGAAGGAGGATGTAGAGTATGTAAACTCCATCAAGGAGGACATCAGGTGGCTGGGATTCCAGTGGGCGGGCGAGTACTATGCTTCCGACTACTTTGAACAGCTCTACGAGTGGGCAGAGGTTCTCATTAAAAAGGGGCTAGCCTATGTTGACGATCAAACCCAGGAGGAAATAAGGATAAACCGCGGCACAGTTAACCAGCCCGGTAAACCTAGCCCCTGGCGTAACCGATCGGTTGACGAAAATCTTGACCTGTTCCGTCGGATGCGGGCCGGGGAGTTTGGCGATGGCGAAAGGGTGCTCCGTGCAAAAATTGACATGGCGCACCCCAACATGCTCATGCGCGACCCAATCATGTACAGGATTATTCATGCCGAGCACCATCGAACAGGTAGCAAGTGGTGCATTTATCCAATGTACGATTACGCCCACGGGCAATCCGACTCCATCGAGAAAATTACCCACTCCATCTGCACACTTGAGTTTGACGTTCACCGCGTGCTGTACGAGTGGTTCATTGAAAAGCTTGAAATTTTCCCCTCGAGGCAGTACGAGTTTGCCCGGCTCAACCTCTCCTACACGGTGATGAGCAAGCGTAAGCTGCTGGAGCTGGTTAGGGAGAAGATTGTTATGGGGTGGGACGATCCAAGAATGCCCACCATTTGTGGGCTACGACGCAGGGGCTACACTCCGGAGTCCATCCGCTACTTTGCCGACAAGGTGGGGGTGGCCAAGCGCGATAACGTGATAGACCTTTCACTTCTGGAGTTTTGCCTTAGGGAGGATTTGAACAAACGTGCCGAACGACGGATGGCGGTGCTTAGCCCGCTGCGGGTGCTGATTACCAACTATCCCGAGGGGCAGGTGGAAGAGCTTGATGCTATTAACAACCCCGAGGATGATGCGGCCGGTACTCGGAGTGTGCCATTCAGTAGGGAGATCTACATTGAGCAGGATGACTTTATGGAGAATCCGCCGAAAAAGTTCTTCCGGTTGGCGCCAGGGCAGGAGGTACGGCTTCGATATGCCTACTTTATCAGGTGTAACGAGGTGATTAAGGACGAACAGGGTAACATTATTCAGCTCAACTGCACCTACGACCCGGCCTCCCGAGGTGGAAATTCACCCGATGGTAGGAAGGTTCAGGGAACCATCCACTGGGTATCGGCTCAACATGCCATTAAAGCTGATGTACGCTTGTTCGACAGGCTTTTTTCCAAGCCCGACCCCAACGATGTTCCCGAGGGGGTTGACTGGAAATCAACCATTAATTCCGACTCGCTCAGGGTGGTTGAAGCCTACATTGAACCCTCGTTGAAGAATGTTAAACCTCTCGATAAATTCCAGTTTGAAAGGCTTGGCTACTTTAGCGTGGATTACGACTCTACATCCCAGAAGCTGGTTTTCAACCGCACCGTTACCCTGAAGGATACATGGGCTAAAATTGCGGGGAAGTAGCAAAGGCGAAAAGCCTATTGCGGCTTGGTAGGTCATGGGGAATAAAAATTTTCCCGGTAGAATTACCAGTAAAAGGCTAATTAGCTATATTTGCACCGTAAAAATTGTCCTGTGGTGTAATTGGCAACACATCTGACTCTGGATCAGAAGAGTCCAGGTTCGACCCCTGGCAGGACAACATTTTTTCTAGCTAATCTCCCAGTCGAACCCGTCTTTACGGTCACGCACAACAACTCCCAGCTGTTCCAACTCGCTGCGAATTCTATCGGATGTTGCAAAGTCCTTCTGCCTTTTAGCCTCAAGCCTCATGGCTAAGAGTAGTTCTATTAACTTGCCTGCCAGCTCAGTATGTTTGGAGGCCGACTGTTGTTCGTCCACCAGGCCCAGTATGTCGAAGGTGAAGGTTCGGAACATCGAGCCAAGCGTTTCCAAATCGGCTGCAGAGATAGTCTCCTTCCCTTCTGCCAGCAGGTTGATGATTTTTACCCATTCAAATAGCGCAGCAATGGCCACAGGGCTATTCAAATCGTCGTTCATGGCCTCATAAATGCGGTTTTGCAGGTCGGACACATCAACCGTTGATTTGATGGAAGGGGGAATCCTGTCCAGTGTTCTAATGGCAGCCATCAAACGGGCAAACCCTTTGGAGGCAGCCTGCAGGGCTTCGTTTGAAAAGTCGAGGGTGGAGCGGTAGTGAGCCTGAAGCATGAAGAACCTTATGGTCATGGGGCTATACGCCTCCTGCAAAAGCTTATGCGATCCGGTGAATAGCTCCTCGAGGGTGATGAAGTTGCCTAGCGACTTGCCCATCTTCTGGCCGTTAATGGTAATCAGGTTGTTGTGTATCCAGTATCGAACTGCCTCGTGGCCACTAGCAGCCACGCTTTGGGCAACTTCGCACTCGTGGTGGGGGAATAGCAGGTCCATTCCACCGCCATGAATGTCGAATGGTTGTCCCAGGTACTTGATGCTCATAGCGGAGCATTCCATGTGCCATCCGGGAAATCCCTCCCCCCAGGGCGATGGCCATCGCATGATGTGCGCCGGATCGGCGCTTTTCCAAAGTGCAAAATCAAATGGGTTCTGCTTCTCCTCCTGCCCATCGAGCTGTCGGGTGTTGGCCATCAGGTCATCAATCCTCCGTCCCGATAGCTTTCCGTAGGGGTACCGTTCGTTGTAACGGGCCACATCAAAGTAAACCGAACCATTACGCACGTAGGCGTAACCGTTGTCGAGTATCCTTTTAATCAGCTCAATTTGCTCAATAATATGCCCTGAGGCCCTGGGTTCTATGCTTGGTGGCAGCACGTTAAGCTTGCGCATGGCGTCGTGGTAAAGGTCGGTGTAGCGCTGAACCACCTCCATGGGTTCCAGCTGTTCCAGCCGCGCCTTTTTTGCAATTTTGTCCTCACCCTCGTCGGCATCATTTTCCAGATGTCCAACGTCGGTAATGTTACGCACGTAGCGCACCCTATACCCCAAGTGGGTAAGGTAGCGGAAAAGCAAATCGAATGTAATGGCCGGTCGGGCGTGCCCTAAATGGGGCGCACCGTAAACAGTTGGCCCGCAAACGTATAATCCAACATGGGGTGGATTTATCGGTTTAAATTCCTCCTTGGTTCTACTTAGAGTGTTGTATAGGTGCAGCTTGCTATCCATAAGTGTTTGCTGTTTGATGAGGCTGAAAATCTTGTTGATGTATAGCGGCTATGGGTTTACTCCGCAGTAATATTTTCCCGGCAACATCGCAAAGCCTGAGCCGGGTTTGTAGCATATTTTCCTTGATGGGGTGCTGCCTGTTTGGTTGCTTCAATTTTCGCTAGCATGGCTAATTCAGGAGGTTTTAGTGTCATGAAAACCATGTTACCAGGTAAAAATTAGTTAGCCGGGTAACAATATGCGCAAAGGTAAAACTTTTAGGCAAATGCCGAATGGGGATACGATGACCCGGTAATTGTTCCCCCAGCCACCGAAGGTGGTTTTATTTGGAGTAACAAGAATTTTTTTACTGGGAAGTATCATTTTCGTGGACAACAATGAATGGACGCCGTTAACCATCGTCGGTAGCTTTACCTACCCATGGATTAGAAAGACGAGCTGATTTGCACGTTTTTCTGCTAAGGGCAGCCTTTTGAGGAAATCGAAGCAGTAATCTAAGCAACAGACCAACAAGGCGCTTGTACCAATAACTCCTGTTGAATTGCTGGATAAAGTTTTACTATGCAAAAAGGTGTGGTTGCAGCAAATATAACCACCGGTTACTTTCCTGTTTCCTGAACCTTTTGTAGCAGGTAGTTTTTAAATTCGTGGTTTGCCTTGTAGAGTAAAAGAATTTTACGCGGTGGAAGTATTTCCTTTAGCTCCTCATTTAGCTCCACCAGCAACTCGGTTTCTCTTTGGCGGTTTTCCACATACCTGTCGGCGTAAGCTAAGAGGGTTTTGTCGTCGGGCGACTGCTCAATAATTTTAGTGAGCTCACCGGTAAGGGCTCGGCGCTCCCTTAACACCTCGTTTTTTTTATCCCAGTAGGCATCGTAAACCGGCCAGAATTTTTTTGCCTCCTTTGGGGTTAGCTCAAGCTTGCTGGTGATAAAAGCTACCTTCTCTGCCTTCAGAGCTTTTTCGGCATCAGCATTGGCTGTTTGGGCGCTTACCGCCGATACGGTAATCAGCACCCAACAGGTAGCCATGAAAATTTTAAGGTGGCCACTCATGGTTTTTCCTCGTATTTCTCTCCAATAATGGTTGTAGCGTTGCCTTTTTTTATGAAGTATCGTTGCTGAAGTGTTCTGGCTGCGCTATCAATGCTATCGGTTTTGCGTTTGTTTTCAATTGCCTTGTACAGGTCAATATCGTCAAATTCGCTTATAGAACGGCTGACGATATTTAGGTAGTCCGATTTCTGAAGGGTGTAGCTATCCCTGGGAATTGAGCGAGTAGTGGTGTAGTATCCAAAATACGCTGCAACAACAAGCAGGGCAAAGCCAGCGGCTAATGCCAGCTGGGATCGGAGGGCAAAAATCCACGATTGTTTAGGTTGTTGGTGCTGGGGTTGGGTGCACCGCTCTTGAATTCTACGGGGTAAGCTGTCGAAATAGCCATCCGGAACAGAGAATGGGAGCTCTTTCCCCGCCTTGCCCTCAATTACTTCTAACCCGTTTTTCTTTGCTTCCATGATGATTCTAATTCAACTGTTTCTATTACGATGATATTTGTCAGGGTTGGTTTAATTCTCCCCCATGAATTTTTCAATCTTTTTCACTGCATGATGGAATGAAGCTTTAAGCGCCCCAACCGAGGTTCCAAGAATTTCGGACATTTCCTCGTACTTCATCTCTTCAAAGTACTTCATGTTGAAAACCAGCCGTTGTTTCTCGGGTAGTTTAAGTATGGCCTTTTGTAGTTTTAGCTGTAGCTCGTTACCATCTATGTAGGCGTCGGTTTCGAGGGTTTTGGCAAGTTGCGATTCTACGTCGTCCATAGATAGGAATGACTTTACCTTTTTTTTCTTTAGAAAGGTAAGCGCTTCGTTTGTGGCAATCCGGTAAAGCCAGGTGAAGAGCTGCGATTCCTCCCTGAAGGTTTCGAGGCCACCCCAAACCTTGATAAAGGTGTTCTGGATAACGTCGTCGGCATCGTCGTGGCCAACAACAATCTTTCGGATATGCCAGTAGAGCCTTTCCTGGTACTTATTCACAATAAGGTTAAAGGCGAAGTTCCGGGTTTCCCCGTTGCGGAACATTTCCAGCAACTCCTTATCGGAATAGCACTCCATTTCACCATTAGTTATTTTTTCGGGCGATAGCCCTCTTTGCTGCTTTAACAATACTGGGTGCGTCAAGGCCGTACTTCACCATTAGCTCCTCGGGGGTTCCGCTTTCGCCAAACGTGTCATTAATGGCAACCATTTCGAGGGGTACGGGATGAATACGGGCAACCACCTGGGCAATGCTGTCGCCCAAGCCACCATTCATCATGTGCTCCTCGGCGGTCACGGCACAACCGGTTTTCTGAATTGATCTGATAATCGCCTCCTCATCCAGGGGTTTAATGGTGTGGATGTTAACCACTTCGGCCGAAATTCCTTGCTGTTCCAGCATGTCGGCTGCCTCAAGGGCTTTCCATACCAGATGTCCAGTGGCGAAAACAGACACCTGAGTTCCTTCGGTTAACTTCACCGCTTTTCCAATGGTAAATTGCTGATCGGCAGGGGTGAAGTTAGGTACTGCCGGACGTCCAAACCGAAGGTAAACCGGTCCAACGTGGTTTGCTATGGCTATTGTAGCTGCTTTGGTTTGGTTGTAGTCGCAGGTATTGATAACAGTCATATTGGGCAACATTTTCATAAGCCCAATATCCTCGAGCATTTGATGGGTAGCCCCATCTTCACCCAAGGTGATTCCTGCATGTGAAGCGCAAATCTTCACATTTTTATTCGAGTAGGCGACGCTTTGCCTAATCTGGTCGTAAACCCTTCCGGTGGCAAAAACTGCAAAGGTCCCAGCAAAGGGAATTTTACCACCAATGGTAAGACCTGCAGAAAGTCCAATCATGTTGGCTTCGGCTATGCCGGTTTGAAAAAATCTGTCGGGAAATTCTCTGGAAAAGTCTTCCATCTTGAGCGAGCCTATCAGATCGGCGCAAAGGGCTACGACATTAGGGTTAACTTTACCCAGTTCATATAGACCTGCTCCAAAGCCCGAACGTGTATCCTTGTTTCCTGTTGAAGTGTACTTCATCCGTTGTAAATGTATTTTTTTAAAACAAAAAATCTGTTGAAAATTGCTGTTGGTTTAAGGTAGTTCTGTTAGGAGTTCAGGAAAGCCAACAGCAGATTACCAAATTGGCAAACGAGAATGGTCGGTGGTTATTTGTTTCGCTTCATACGTTCAATGGCCTCCATGTGGATAAGCCCAAGAATAACCAGCTCTGCGGTTGCCTTATTTGTTGCCAAAGGGATATTTTTGATGTTGCAGGCCTCTAGCAGTAAGCGAATATCCTCATGGTGCTGCTGCACCACCTTGGGATCGCGCAGAAAGATAACTATATCAACTTCCCCGCGTTGAATCATGCCGGTTATCTCGTTGTAACCACCCGATTGGCCAGGACTAAGGTGGCGGCATTTTATCCCCTGCTCCTCAAGAAATTCAGCAGTTCTCCCTGTGGCCAACAGGTTAACTCCCGGCAGCCACTCTTCATGGTCTTTGAGAAACCTGGCCAACTCGGGTTTCTTGGCATCATGGGCAATTAGCGCAATGTTCTTCATTGTATAAATTATTTAAATAGTTTAAAAGTCGCCTATTGTTTCGGGCAGTTGTGCCATGGCCTTTGCAAACTCCTCATCGTTTGGGGCTTTTCCATGCCACTTATGATTACCCACCATAAAATCGACACCCATGCCCATCTGGGTTCGCATGAGAATTATCACCGGTTTACCCTTACCGGTGTGCTCCACGGCTTCGTGTAGGGTTTTAACTAGTGCGGGCATGTCATTTCCATTGGTTTCCAGCACATCCCAACCAAAGGCCAACCATTTGGCCTTAAGATCACCCAGACCAACAACAGTGTCAACAGGGCCATCAATTTGCTTTCCGTTGTAGTCAACCGTGGCAATAAGGTTGTCTATACCCTTTGCTGCAGCAAAGAGGGCGGCCTCCCAGATTTGCCCTTCCTGCAGCTCCCCGTCGCCATGCAGGGTGTAAACAAGATGACTATCGCCATTCAATTTTTTTGCCAGCGCAGCACCACAACCCACCGATAACCCCTGACCAAGCGATCCGGATGCTATCCGGATGCCGGGAAGATGTTCTGCCGGGGTAGGATGCCCCTGAAGCCTTGAGTTTAAGAGCCTGAAGGTTGAGAGCTCCTTAACATCAAAGTACCCCCTACGAGCCAGCACGCTGTACCATGCTGCCGAAAGATGCCCGTTGGACAGGAAAAACAGATCTTCCCCGGTGCCATCCATAGTAAAATGTTTAGGATCGGCCCTAAGCACGTCGAAGTACAGCGCTGTGAAAAAATCGGCACAACCCAAGGATCCACCTGGATGTCCACTTGATGGCCTGTGCACCATTCGGATTACATCGCGCCGAACCTGAGCAGCCATTTTATTAAGAAACTCGAAATCAGTCATCTATTTGTTAAACTTTAAGAACTTTTTCCAATATACAAATATAGTAATACTTATTGAGAGTTAGCCGTTCAACCATACCGGTTGCCGTTTGTATGTATGCTGGTGCTGCCAGCTAAACGCTAACCCCAAAATCACGTAGGGCGTTATTTAACGAAGTTTTGAGATCGGTTGACTCCTTACGTTTACCAATAATCAGGGCACAGGCAACCTGGTAGCTACCGGCAGGGAATTGCTTGGTGTAGGAACCCGGAATAACAACCGAGCGGGGTGGAACCATTCCTTTATACTCCACTGGTTGGGAACCCGACACATCAATTATTTTGGTTGACCGGGTGATGGCCACGTTGGCACCAAGCACCGATTCCCTCCCAATGCGAACACCCTCCACTACAATGCATCGCGAACCAATGAAACACCCATCTTCAATGATAACAGGAGCCGCCTGAACAGGTTCAAGCACTCCGCCTATTCCCACTCCACCACTCAGGTGCACGCCCTTACCAACCTGGGCGCATGAACCAACGGTTGCCCATGTATCAACCATCGTCCCCTCATCTACATATGCGCCAATGTTGACATACGAGGGCATCATAACCACACCCCTGGCAATATAGCTTCCATACCGTGCCACGGCATGGGGAACTACCCTTACACCCAGCGATTGGTAGTTCTTTTTTAGGGGTATCTTATCGTAAAACTCCAGCGGGCCTGCCCCTGTAGCCTGAAAGCTACATATGGAAAAGTAGAGCAAAACGGCCTTCTTCACCCATTCGTTAACCTTCCACCCATCATCAGCAGGCTCGGCCACACGAACTTCTCCCTTGTCAAGCATTTCAACCACGCTTTTAATAGCATCGTTTACCTCAGGGGTACCTAGCATTTCGCGATTTTCCCATGCTGCATCTATAATTTCCTGAAGATTAACCATAAATTGTCAGTATTTCTGTTCAACCAATTCTATATTGAGAAGTCAAAAAGTAAGTATTTTAGTAAGGTTTTGCATTCAGCTTAAACCTTATACGGGCTGCATATAATCCATAAAGTTTAAACTGAAACCAAAACGTGGTTCAGCTGCAAATGTAGCTTTTTTACAGGCAGATTTTGATAAGGGCTGATTATAACCTAAAAATAGAAAATTACTTGGCTATGAGAAAATTGATGCTACTTTCGGTTTTATTGGTAGTTTCGTTAGGCTTGCAATCGCAGGAGCTGGTTCGCTACCAAGTTCCGCCGGCAGAAATGGTGGCCATTCTGGAAGCACCTCCCACTCCGGGATTTTTGCTTAGCCCCGACGGCAAACATGCCTTGCTGTCATACCCTCAAGTTCTGCCCGACCTGGCCGAGCTGGCTAAGCCCGAGCTGAAGCTGGCAGGCTTCAGGGTTAACCCCGAAAACTTTGGACGTTACGATTCCCGAATATTCGACAGGTTGGAGTTGCTCAATATTAGTAACAAAATGGTTACTTCTCTTTCGGGGATACCCGATAGCGGTCATATTACCTCTTTCAGCTGGTCCCCTGACGGGAAAAATGTTGCCATAAGTGTTTATTTCAACAGCTCGGTTGAACTTTGGATAGTTGAGGTTGAAAGTGGAGTAGCCAGGCCGCTATCAGCTAGTTTGAACGAGTCTGTTATTTCTCCTGGATTTGCGTGGCATCCCGATGGCAAATCGCTTTACGTATTGAAGCACCGTGAAGGTATGAAAAAGCCCGGCAGGGAAAAGTTGCCCTTGGGTCCATCGGTGCAGCAAGCTACGGGACAGAAGTCTCAGGTGAGGACATTTCAGGACTTGCTCAAATCACCTGCCGACGAGGAGTTGTTTGAGTACTACGCCACTTCGCAGCTTTACAGGGTAAATTTACTTGGAGAGGCTTCCGAGGTGGGTAACCCGGGCATAATTTCACAAGTTGAGCCATCGCCCGATGGTAGCTATATCTACGTGGAGCAGGTTGTAAGGCCATTTTCATACATTGTTCCGGCGCAATATTTTCCAAGGCTCTGCCATATATGGAACGCGGATGGGCATTTGGTAAAGCGATTAGCCGAACAACCTCTTGCCGATGACATACCATCGGGATTCAGCGCTGCTCGTAAGGGGAAAAGGGAGATGCAGTGGCGTTCGGATGTTCCTTCAACCATTGTGTGGGTGGAGGCTCAGGACGACGGCGATCCACACCGGGATGTTAAAATTCGCGATGTAGTTTACTCGCTTGATGCCCCGTTTAGAGGCGAACCGGTAAAATTGGTTGAACTTGAAACACGTTTCTCCTCAATTAGCTGGGGATGGAGTAACCTTGCGGTTGCTTACGGCCGTTGGTGGAGTAGCCGAAGGCAAACCGCTTCCCTATTTAATCCTTCGGCACCAACCGATAGGCCAAGGGTACTTTGGGATAGGTCGTGGGAGGATGCCTACACCGATCCGGGACAACTTGTAATGGTAAATAACGCTAATGGGTTCAGCGTGCTACAAACCAACAGCAGCAGGACAAAACTCTACCTTAGCGGTAAAGGCTCTTCGCCCGAGGGCGATATGCCCTTTTTAGACGAAATAAACTTAAAAAACCTAGGCGTGAAAAGGCTGTGGCAATGCCATGCCCCGCTCTACGAGTACTTTATCGGTTTTTACGATATGGATAACTCGCGTATTGTTACCTCCCAGGAATCGGTTAACAGGCAGCCCAACTTCTTCATCCGTGATATCAAGAGGCAGAAGCTGGTACAGCTTACCAATTTCCCTGACCCATATCCTGGCTTGCATGGAGTGCACAAGGAGCTGGTTACCTACCGACGTCCCGATGGGGTTACCCTGACCGGGACACTCTACCTGCCCGCTGGCTACGAAAAGGGAACCAGAACGCTACCCACCCTCATGTGGGCTTATCCTCAGGAGTTCCTAAGTGCCGATTTTGCCGGACAGGTAACCGGTTCGCCCTATCGGTTTATCCGGCCGTCTGTTTTGTCGCCTATACTTTGGGTTGTGCGTGGGTATGCGGTATTCGATAACATGTCAATGCCAATAGTAGCCAGAAATGGCGGTGAACCCAACGATACCTTCATTGAACAGCTGGTAGAGAACGCGAAGGCAGCAGTGGATACGCTGGTGGGCATGGGAGTGGCTAACCCCCAAAAGGTGGCAATTGGCGGCCATTCCTACGGTGCTTTTATGACTGCCAACCTGCTTGCCCACTCCGATCTTTTTGCAGCCGGAATTGCCCGCAGCGGGGCTTACAACAGAACCCTTACCCCATTTGGCTTTCAGAACGAGGAGCGAACCTACTGGCAAGCCCCTGAGGTTTACAATCGTATGTCTCCCTTCATGCACGCCGATAAAATTAACGAGCCCCTTTTGCTCATTCATGGCGAAAACGATAATAATAGCGGAACATTCCCGCTACAGAGCGAACGGCTGTTTGCCGCTATAAAAGGACACGGTGGAACAGCCAGGCTGGTAATGCTTCCATACGAAAGTCATGGCTACAGAGCTAGGCAGTCGGTTTTTCACACCATTTGGGAAATGGATTGCTGGCTCGAAAAATACCTGAAATGATATGAGCCTGTTAATAGATTTGATGATATAATTCATGGATAAAGGATTCACGGTTTATGTTTAGGAGTTTTCTTAGCACTTTTCAATTTTTCTTACCTGTTTGGATTTTCTGGAAATTCATCCCAGTAAATTGATGGCGTTAAAAAAAGTTAACCGAAGCTGCCGCATCACTTTTAATAATTAAATATTACGCTATTTTTGGGAAAAATGATAGCTTGGTTGGTTTTCGTAAAATATGGGTGCTTATTTTCTTTGTGGTTTTCTGCAAAGTATCATTCAGCCAGGAAAAGCTACTACCCTTTGATACGCTTAGCATTGTTCACTTCAGGGTTGTCAATGCAAACACCCGGGAACCTGTTGAAAGAGCCTACATACTGAATTTAACCTACAACTGGGGAAGTATTTCCGATTTGCTGGGTTACAGCTATTTGCCGATACACTTTGGCGATAAGCTTAAAATTTCTGCAATTGGATACTATACTCAAGAGTTGATTTGCGTTGGCCAATTTAACGCCGATTCTGCATTTTATGAGATAAAGCTAAAACCCAGGGTGTATGAGTTGAACGAGGTTAAAATCACCAAGTTTTCGACCTACGAAAGGTTTCTTAGAGGTGTGATTAACCTAAATATTCCTAAGACCAGGGATGATAAGCAGCTAGAGGTGATTGAAAAATACCTGTTTGGCGTTGTAAAGAAGATGGATTTAAAAAATACACCCACCATGGCTTCGGGGATTGCTTTTGGTAAGGATTGGTATGCCAAGCAGAATGAGAAGTTGGCAGAACAGCTGGAGAGGGAGAAAACCCGGAGGGTAATAGATGAAAAATTTAATCCCGGGCTTGTCCAGAAGCTTACAGGCCTGAGGGATAAGGAACTTTACGAGTTTATCGGTTATTTAGACTTCAGCGATGAGTTCCTCCTGCAGGCTACTGATTACGAGATACATCAAAAAATAATGGAAAAGTATAACGTCTTTATGGCGGGAAAATCAAAAGAGTTAAAAAATCAAGAAAAATGAGTGAGGAGAATTCAAGCTGCTGTCAACCAGCAGCTTCCGACGTAGTTTCGGCCTATGAGCTGATAAAGGATAAGGTGAAGCATACTCCGGTTCATTCGTCGGCGAGTGTAAATGCTCTTCTGGGAGCAACACTCTTTTTTAAGTGTGAGAACTTTCAAAAAGTCGGAGCATTTAAGTACAGGGGTGCAACCCATGCAGTTTTAAAGTTGAATGATGAGGAGGCTAGAAAAGGGGTTGCAACCCACAGTTCAGGCAACCATGCGGCTGCCCTTGCGCTTGCTGCTGCAAATAGAGGTATTCCGGCCTATATTGTGATGCCCGAAAATGCCCCTGCTATTAAGAAAAAAGCAGTAGCCGGTTACGGAGGTATCATTACCTACTGCCGATCAACGCAGCAGGACAGGGAGGAAACGCTTAGGGTTGTTCAGCAGCAAACCGGTGCAACCCTCATTCACCCCTACAACAACATAAACGTTATCTGTGGGCAGGGAACAGCTGCGTTGGAGCTGCTCGATGAAATGCCCGACCTGGATGTGGTTATAGCACCGGTTGGTGGTGGCGGATTGCTCAGCGGCACAGCAACCTTTATAAAGGGGCAATACCCGCACGTGAAAGTGTTCGGAGCCGAACCAATCAATGCTGATGATGCCTTTCGGTCGCTTCGTGATGGGAAAATTTACCCTTCGCTCAGTCCATCCACCATTGCCGATGGGCTCCTCACCTCGCTTTGCCCGCTTACCTACTCCATTCTCCGGTCGAAGTGCGATGGCATTTTTACGGTATCCGAGAAGGGTATAGTAAACGCCATGCGGTTAATCTGGGAGCGTATGAAGCTTGTGGTTGAACCCTCATCAGCTGTTCCGGTGGGCGTTATAGCTGAGCACCCAGAGGCTTTTAGGGGAAAACGAGTTGGTATAATTGTCTCAGGTGGAAATGCAGATCTCGACCATCTGCCCTGGCTGGATCAGTCTAATGGGTAAGGGTAAAATTTGCACAAACAGGGTAGTGGTCGGAAAGGTTAAGACGCGGGCTTGAAAATTTTAAAGTTTTGAATTCAGGCGAATGCAGGATGTAGTCTATACGGTACGAAGGTAGAATGCCGGCATAGGTATTTAGCATTCCGGCACCTGCCTCTTTAAACGAATCATGCAGCTTACCCGTGAGCTCCCTGTAGGTGTATGAAACGGGGGTATCATTAAAATCGCCACAAAGAATAACCGGATAAGGGCAGTTTTTCAGGTGCCGGTTAACCAGCTCAACCTGCTGGGAACGCTTGATGAAAGCGATTCTTAGCCTCGAAGCCAAATCCATAATTTCGTCATACCGGTCATTCCCCTGCCTTAATTCATTATTTAGCAGAAAGTTAAAGTTGTGCTCCTTAAGCCTGAGCGATTGCAGGTGAAGGTTGTAAACCCTCACGGTATCGCCGTTGATTTTAACGTCGGCATAGATGGACGAGTTGAGGGTGTTCTCAAATTTAATTTCACCCGAATTTACTATCGGAAATCTTGAAAAGATTGCCAGACCGTATGCCGAACGGCTATTTTGAATGATATACCCAATCTTGGAGCGCATGCCCAGCTTCCTTTTAGCATCGGCCTCCGAAAATTTAGTGCTTACTGTGTAAAACTCCTGAAGGCAGGCTATATCGAAGTTGTTGCTGCCGATGTAGCGAATCACCCCATCATATGAGGGCGGAAGTTTAGACCATGGGTAGAGCCTGAACAGGTTTACATTGTATGAAATCAACCTGATGGAGGGGACAGCCGACTCATGCTTGTTGCCAGGGCGTAGCTGGACAAAAGCGCTAAGGTGATTTATTCCTAGCAGAATGGCGAGTAGCGAAATTAACAGCTCTTTTTTCCATACAATGATCCAGTAGGTCAGGAAGGCTATGTTGGCAAGCAGGAAAAATGGGTAGAATAGGCCTACAATGGCAGGTATCCAAAACCGGGCGGGGTTGATGTAAACCGACGCATAGCAGAATAGCAGACCTAGCGCAAACAAAATGTTTGCTGCAACAATTACTTTATGTAGAATTCCGCCCTTGGCCATGCTAGTTCACCGAGTCGTTTTTCATTCGAAACAGGGTTTCCTTTTCCTCCTTGCTCAGGCTGTCGTAGCCTGATTTGGCTATTTTGTCGAGAATCCGATCGATAGATTTTTGCTCGTTGGCCTTTCGGCGGTTGTACTCGTAGTCGGTTTCGGGTCGGCGGTAGGAAACCTTGAGATTTTTGCTCCGATGGGCTTTGGGTTTTTTCACCCGGCTGAAAATGTTGAGAAATTTTGTCAAATCAGTTCCCCTGTTAAGCAGCTTGATGAAGGAGAAGCCGAATACCGCTCCTCCCAGGTGAGCGATGTGCCCACCGGGGTTTGAAACCGGAATGCTGATGATGTCGATGATTATGGTGGCCAGCGCCAGGTACTTCAACTTTACTTCACCCAGAAAGAGGATGTAAATTGAATTGTTGGGCTTAAGGGTTGAAACCGCTATAACAATTGCCAAAACCGATGCCGATGCTCCAAGAGCCATAGCTTCGGACGATATAGCCCTGAATACCGGTAGAATATTGTAGGCTGCGATAAAAAATATTGCTCCCGTAATGCCTCCCAGGAGGTAAACTCCCACCAGCTGCCTTTGCGAGAGATGCTGTAGAAACAACCTTCCAAACCAGTACAACCACAGCAGGTTGAATAGTATGTGCAAGAAATTTTCGTGGAAAAACATGTAGGTTAGCAGCGTCCACGGTCGAGAAAGTAGCTGGTGTAAACCTGCGGGAACGGCAAGCCAGTGGGCGTAGCTGCTGCCCGGCTGTGTGCCACCTATGAACATGATTACCCTAACAAGGCTATAGATCAGGAAGATTGCCAGATTAATGTAGATCAGCTGGGTAAGGCTGCTGCCAAACCTGAAGGAATCTTTTATTTCTTTCGAAATGCTCATGTTGTGTAGCTGGTAGTGTAAATTTATAAGTTTTGGTCGAAATATCCAAGCAGCAACTTTTGAGAGTGGTAAAAGCTGTTAGCATGTTAGGGTTGCAACAATGGCATATTTGCTCATAAGCAAATATTTTCAATTTACTAAACTATAAGGGTAGCCCATTGGTTGTTTTCTACAATTTTTCAATAACTAGTAGAAAACATTTTTTCTCGATTGCCAGTATTTTATCAGGAAAAAGCCAAAAATCATTCCACCAAGATGGGCAAAGTGGGCAATGTTACTTCCGGCTTGCGTAAGTCCAAGGAACAGCTCAAGTCCGCCGTAAAGGATAACCATCCATTTGGCTTTAATGGGGATGGGGGGAAACAGAATCATCAGAACGGTGTTGGGGAAAAGCATTCCGAATGCAAGCAGCACTCCATAAACAGCACCCGATGCGCCAACCGTAGGAATATTCAGCTGCAGGGAAAGAAGCTGTTGGCTTAGCTGCTGGGCCTGATCAATCATAATCGGGTTGCTTGGATTCTGGAACCACTTATCTAGAAAGTCGGAGTAAATACTGTTGTAGAACTCGGGAAAGTGCTTGGTAACAAACGCGGCGAAGGTATCGGGCGAAAGCGTATTGAGCATGGCAATAGAATCTGCCTGAATAGAGGAGAATTGCAGGTAGTTAACAAGCGAGTGAACGGCAGCAGCTCCAAGTCCGGTAACCATGTAGTATAGCAAAAACCTTTTACCGCCCCAGACCTGTTCCAGTATTCTACCGAACATCCACAGGGCAAACATGTTGAAAAACAGGTGGGTAAAACCGCCGTGCATGAACATGTGGGTAACCACCTGGTAGGGTTTAAAGTGAGGCGACCCCGGTGTGTAAAGCCCCAGCATGGCATTCAAATCGACCCCGTAACGTTGCAACATCCAGGTAACCAGCCAAATTACAGTATTAATCAAAATAAGATTTTTTACTACCGGGGGTATGCTGCTTAGAAATCCGCTTCTACTTAAACTCATTGTCTTTAAAAATTTAAAGGGTTAAAACCCGTTACAAGTTAAACATGAAATAATGATTAAGGTTTTTGAGCTACTTAAGCCATTTTTCAAACTCGCTCATTTCAATAAGAGCAATAGTTTTTTTGCCGTCGGCGGTATAGTTTGGTTCCCTGCAGGCAAAGAGCTGGTCAACCACCTCCTGCATTTCCGATTCCGAGAGCCGCTTGCCGTAGCCCACTGCAGCAGCTTTAGCCATGGATAGAGCAATTTTCTCCTTTGCGCTGTCGAAGGGTAGGGCTTCATTTTCGTTAATAATTGCCAGCAGGTTTTCGAGGAAAAGTGCGGGGTCGGTTATCCGCGTGTTCCCGGGTAAGCTGTTAATGCTTATGGTGTTATGGTTTAAATTGCTAATATCCAGACCCAGGCGTAGGAAATTTTCCTGGTTAGTGATGATAGTCTCAAAGTCTTGCGGGTTTAGCTCGATGGTTTGAGGGTAAAGCTCGCGCTGGGCTACATTTTTTTCAAGGTTAAGATTTTTGTAGAATTGCTCGTAGAGGATACGCTCGTGTGCTCTTTTCTGATCAACCACCAGCATCCCCGATTTAACTGCAGTGATGATGTACTTTCCCTTAATTTGAAAGAACCTGCCAGTATTTTCGGCAACTGAGTCGTCAAAACCCTTTGAGGCGAATGTTTGGACGGCTGTTTGTTTGGGCTCAAAGTTAAAGTTGGGGTTGACGTCCTGATAAAGTTGCTCCCATCCTTTAACCGGTTGCTGCGGGGTAAAGTTGTGTTCCCTTGTCCTCTGGGCAAACCTGGCTCCTTCATCCTCAAACGGGTTAAAATTAGGGTTAAGCTCAATTTCAGGGAGTTCAACCGGTGAATCTTTGGGGAAATGGGGAATGCTGAACCCAGGGTCGGAGCTGAAGTCAATGGAGGGGGCCACAGCAAATTTCCCCAGTGCCTCTCTTACAGCTGCATGGACAATCTGCCATACTGCACCATCATCCTCAAACTTAACCTCCGTTTTGGTAGGGTGAATGTTTACATCAATAGAACCCGGGTCAACCCTGAAGTAAATAAAGTAGGAGGGGATGCTGTTTGCTGGTAGCAGGCGGTTGTAAGCATTTACCACTGCCTTGTGGAGGAAGGGACTTTTCATGAACCTCCCGTTGACAAAGAAAAACTGTTCACCCGGGCTCTTCCGGGCACTTTCTGGCTTACCAATGTAACCGCTAATTGCAACAATAGAGGTTTCGGCAACGCAATCAACCAGCTGCGAGCTGATGGACTTTCCGAAAAGGTTCACAATGCGCTGCTTCAGGTTTGATGGGGCAAGCTTGTAAATCTCCGAGCCATTATGCGATAGGCTCATGGAAATCTCCGGAAAGGCAAGGGCAACATGCTGAAATTCAGATATGATATGCTTCAGCTCCACCGAGTTGCTTTTAAGGAACTTCCGGCGTGCCGGTACGTTGTAGAAAAGGTTTTTAACAGTAAGAGTCGAACCAACAGGGCAGCTCACCGGTTGTTGGGCAACGAATTCCGATCCGCCTACCTGAACCATTGAGCCAACCTCGTCGGACAACCTGCGTGTACGGAGTTCAACTTCAGCTACTGCCGCAATTGAAGCCAGGGCTTCGCCCCTGAAGCCCATTGTTCGAATGCTGTATAAATCGGCCGCATCCTTAATTTTTGAAGTGGCATGACGCTCGAAGCAAAGGCGCGCATCGGTTTCGGACATCCCAATACCATCGTCCACCACCTGAATCGAAGTTTTTCCACCATCCTTTACTATGAGCTGAATGGCCTTGCACCCCGCATCAATGGAGTTCTCCAACAACTCCTTAACTACCGAAGCGGGACGTTGAACCACCTCGCCTGCAGCAATCTGGTTGGCAATTGAATCGGGTAATAGATGTATGATGTCTGCCATCTGGGAAATTACCATTAAAAAATGAGGTGGGCTACCAGTAAAAGAATTGTCAAAACTTCCAGAATATTCCTGGTTGGTAAATAGCTGTCGGGGTGTCTTATCCACATCGCTCCCATGCGCTCGGGGGTAAATGCCGAGTTTGCCCTATCAACCGAACCTCGAACTATTCCTTTGTGGGTTTTAACCCAGAAAATGGTGTCTCTGTGCTCTTGTGCTCCAAAAAAGAAATTATTTACCATGCCGACCTGCCAGCCTAATCAAACCTCCAAAATTACTCATTTTAATTTATTGTTTTGAGACGGTTAGATATTCACTTGGGATTTGAAAGGAAACTCAACGAGCAAAAATAGCAGATAGTTGTTTACTAGCCTGAAATCTTTAAATTCACGAAGTGTAATTTTGGTTAAAATTTTGTAGCTTACACGTAGTTTAAAAAATTTCGATATTATGAAGCCCGCTGGTGCTGTTGAGCTGATTATCTTGACTGCTGCATCCATGCTTAACGGTTGCACAAAGAATGTTGAGCCGTTTCCTACAAGCGCTACTCTTAGCCCATCACTTTCGGTTCCGCTTGGGGAAGGCGGTGTGTCGCTTACTAAAACCCTTCAAACTCTTGGAATACCAGTGGTCAATCTTTCAGAAGATGTTCCACAATGGGCTACCTATGGATTTGTTTACGTTGCCGATACCATTCCCCTTAACCTGACCGAAGTTTACAACCGTGGCGATTCTATTACATACCTGATGGTTAGAACAAATATCTGGAATCAATTTCCGTTGGGTGGCAGGGCACAGGTGTTTTTCCTTGATGCTAACAACCAAGTTATCGATCAGCTTTATGAGGATATGGTGAGTGTTGGCCCAGCTGAGCATGGAAGCCATGGCGAGGTTGTAAACACTGCTTTCGAATCGAACGAAACCAGCTTCAATACCAGCAGAATCAACTTATTAAGCGCAGCCCAAAAGGTGGTAATATATGCCGGTTTGGAAATTACAGATGAAGGCGTTTCCGAATCGAATATTACCTACTTCGACCAGTACCAGCTTAGGGTTCAGGTCGCTTTACAGGTTGATTTTATCATGAACCTAAACTAGCAAATTATCGTGGCATTGCGGCGAATAGTCAACCTGCTGATTTTTTTCTCTGCCTACAGCACCATTGTTTGTGCCCAGCAGGACAACACGCTGTTCCTGCTTCATAATATTCCCCAATCAAACTTCACCAACCCGGCAGTGCAGATTCAGTGCCCGGTTTATGTGGGAGTTCCCCTGCTGTCCTCTGTTCATTTCAACGTAAATTCCACGGGATTCTCGTATGGCGATGTTGCCAATGGGTCGGGGGTTGCAAACCTCAACGCCCTGGTTGCCGGGATGCACCGGTGGGATTTTGTTTCGGAGGAGGTGCACTTCACTCCAGTTTCGTTTGGTTTTATGTACGACAGGCACCAGTACATTAGCTTTGCATGGACGGAGCGGGTTGAAACAAAGGTGTTCCTCCCAAAAAAGTTGCTTTCCCTTTCGGTTGATGGAAATACCCAGTACGTTGGCGATGAGCTGAAAACCGGCAACCCAGGGGCGAATGCCGTGTACTACCGCGAATTTTCGGTTGGTTACTCCAAAAAGGTAAATTCCGGGTTGATTCTGGGTGTTCATGGGAAATTATTGTTTGGCCTGGCCGGTGCGTTTACCCGTCGTAGGCCTGTTAATGTTGATGTTGATGCCATTACCCATAACATTGATGCCCAATGGAATCCGAAGGTGGATGTTGCATACCCGCTAGGTGTGGCAACCGATGCAAGTGGTAACGTTAGCAATGTTACCGTTGGCGGTTTTTCACCCTTGAATTTTTTCCTGAATTTTGGAAATCAGGGAATTGCTGCTGATTTGGGTTTTATATGGCAGCATGATGATGTTACATGGAGCGGTAGCTTGCTGGATTTGGGGTTTATTTGGTGGCACAAGCAGACCACCCGGTTCGAGAATTCAGGTCATTTTGTTTATCGCGGCGCTACCCCTGCCGATTTGGACAATCCCGATGACTACATCAACCAGCTGGGCGATTCCCTAAACAACCAAATCCAGGTGGAATACTCCCGCAAAGGATTCATTACACTGCTGAACCCAAAAATTTACCTTGGTGCAAGCTACCCGGTATCGGAAAGGTTTAATGTTGGAGCCCATGTTCGTGCAGAGTGGTACCCCGGTCGCCCTGTTATGGGTATTACCTTATCCGGAATGTTTTTTACGAAAAAGGGTGGTTCGGCAGCCCTAAGCTACTCGGTGATGAATGGTTCGTTCATCAACGTTGGCGCTGGCCTCGGTTGGGGTGGCCAAACTTTTCAATTCTACGTGGTGTCCGACAACCTTATGGCTGCGCTCTATCCCGAAAAGGCCCGAAACGCCAACCTTAGGTTTGGTTTTAACCTCTTTTTCGGCTGCATCGAAAAAAAGAAGAAGGTGGAGGTGCCCCATGGCAATGGATGCGGCTGCTACTGGAGCTGGGATGATAAAACCAGGCGAAAACTTGGTAGAAATTAGCTGCTGTCCCTCTTATTTGGGGTTGAGCGAACCATTTTCGTCCCGGTTACAAGTAAATTGAAATTTTTGCGGGTTAATACGATACTGCAAAAGATATTTTGCCCATTGCTTTCTTAAAAACTATTTGGACTGTTAAAGCTGACCGGCTAAAAATTGTAGGGTTCTGCCTTTTGTCTTTTCCACATTTTCATTATTTTTACTTCGTTGAAATTTTTAATATAACAAGTTTTAAAATTTTGGTTGAAAATCGTAATAAGCTGCTGATGAAAAAAATATGCCGAATATTTGCAATTGCAGTATGGATGGCCCCTTTAGGTCTTATGGCACAGCCCCCTGAAGTAGGTCAGGTTGCCCCGGATATCCTGCTTTCCAGCCCAACTGGAGATTCCATAAGACTTTCGTCGCTAAGGGGCAAGCTTGTGCTGGTTGATTTCTGGGCATCCTGGTGTTCACCCTGTCGCAGGGAAAACCCCAACCTGGTGCAAACCTACAACAAGTTTAAGGACGCCTGCTTTGAGAATGGTAATGGATTTACCATTTATAGCGTTTCGCTCGACCAGAAGCAGGATGCATGGTTGAAAGCCATAGCCGACGATGGCCTGGTTTGGCCCTACCAGGTTAGCGATCTTAAAGGCTGGCGTAGCGAGGCCGCAAAGCAATATGGCGTGAGGGCAATTCCCATGAACTACCTTATCAACGCCAACGGCGTTGTGGTGGCTACAAACCTCAGGGGCGACGAGCTCGACAGCACCTTGCGGAAGCTGCGTAAGTGGAGGATTTTCTCCAATGAGTGTATTTGATAATCACATCAACTAGCTAACTTTTATCGACATGAAGGTTGGTCATATTCTGTGGAAAACAGCTAAAATAATTTTAATTACCCTGGGGTCGTTAATCCTGTTGGTAGTTATACTACTTGCAGCAGCTAAGCTGTCGGAAAATAAGATAGTTGGGCTGGTGCTCAACAAGGTAAGCGTGGAGCTTAAGGCGCCATTCTCCGTCAGGGAGGTTAACCTACTCCCCTTACGGAATTTTCCAAACCTGACTGTTGAACTTCAGGACTTTAGCGTTGGTAAATCAACCGATTCGCTTCAATCAGGGCAGAGCAGCAACCCTTTTGATACACTTTTTAGCCTGCATAAGCTCTACGTTGCCGTGAAAGCTAAACCACTTCTGAGCAGCAAGGTTGTAGTTGACCAGGTGGAGATTGACGGGGCAACCCTGAACTATCATGTTGACTCCACCGGTGCAAGCAACTTCGATTTCCTGATGACTACCACCGATACCACCCAAGTACCTGAGGACACCTCGCAGGTTGAAACCGTTCTGAATATTCTCCTGCACGACCTTACACTCAGCAACATTGTTCTTAACTATGCCGACGATAGCCTGAGGGCTAAGGCTTGTGTTGCTATTCCTGAAATTAAGCTCAACGGAAAAGTTATGGGCAGCTACTATGCAGGGGCAGTGGAGGGGTCAATTTCCGTTTCTGATTTGGCTCTTGAGGGTACTCATGCTGACAGAATGGGTAAAACTTCTCTTGATTTCAAGGTAGGGTACGATAATGGCGATATTTCTGTTGATAAGCTCAATTTGAACGCCGATGGATTTGGGCTGTCTGCAAATGGCAAGGCTAAACTTTCCGACTCAATTTTTGTAGATATGGGTGTGGGCCTCACCAATATGGATTTTGGCAGGCTGACTGCCTATCTCCCCGATACTCTTCTCTCCAGCTACGGACTCACTGCCCTTGGAGGCATTTTCGACCTTAAAGCCCACATCAAAGGTTTTGTTTACGACACCCTCTTGCTCCCCTCAGTTGAGGCAAGTTTGGATTTCCGAAATGGATTCATCAAAACCACCTCGTACCCCACTGTCGAAACACTAGCTTTCAACGGCAAGGTTAAGCTACCCGACCCCAACAACCTTAAAACTGCCAGCGCTGATTTTAGCACATTCAGGGTTAAAACACACGCCAGCAACCTGAACCTGGCTTTCAAGATATTGAATATCGAAAAACCCATCTACAACGTTAAGGGCGACATGTTCATTACCCTCGATGAATTTGGCAGCTTTATTCCCGATAGCCTTGTCAAGAGCCTTTCGGGAAACATCATGGCCCGCATCGAAACCCGCGGGCAGCTGCCCGACAGCCTGGGGATGAGCAGCGCCGATTACTTCATGCAAAATACTACTCTTAATGTTAAGCTTCGCAACATAACCGCTGTGCTAGACTCTTCAACCTCTGTCCGTGGTGTAAACCTTAACTTCGACTTTCTTCCCGGAAAGCAGGTTGCTGTCGAAAACTTCACAGCCGATTTATCCATTCCGGGTTACCATGTCGGCCTCGACAATTTTCTGCTACGTGCCAGGCTCATTGGCGATATTGCTAACACCAGCAAGTTTGGTGTTGATGTTGATTCACTCCTCATTAAGGTTGGAAACAGCTCCCTTGGAGGTAGGTTCAAGGTAATGAATCTGGACAAACCCACCTATTCAGCTAAATCGTTTGTAAATGTTAACTTCAACGAGCTCAGGCCTTTTATTCCCGATACGCTGGTTGAAACCCTTACAGGACGCATGGCTGCAACCGTGCAGTCGCATGGTACCCTCAACCTCGACTCGCTTTCCAGTCAAATTATGCCCATTGCTTTTGAGCAGAGCCGCTTTACGCTTAACCTCGACAGCTTGAACTTTGCCATGCCCAACGACACCCTGATGAGGGTTGACAACCTCTCGCTGAAGCTTGCCATGAGCGACGATACCATCCGCATTAATGGATTTCATGGCCAGGCTATGGGCATTGAGTTTGCCATTGATTCCACGCGAATCTGGAATGTTTACAAGGCCATGCTGAAGGGTGAGAAGGATAAAAAGTTGGTAGCCGATACCCGAATACAGCTCAGCGATATTGATTTTGCCATGTTTGCCCCATTCATGGCTACCGATTCCACTGCTGCCGAACCAACACCTCAACCTGCTGAACCTCAGGAAAAAGTTGCAGGGTCAGAAGCGCCGGCAACCGAAAGCAGCTTCACCATTCCATCATACATAATCAGGGGCACGGTGGCTGTCAACAGTTTTAAGTACGGCAACATGCTCATTGACAAGATATCAACCAAATTCAGGGTTGACGACAGCCTTTACGTTATTGACGACCTGAAGCTGAACGCATTTGGCGGGGATCTTACCCTCTCGGCTCTCTACGATACCCGTAACGATACGGCCACCGTAATTGAGGCCAAGTGCAACCTCAACAGAATGAATATCAGGCAGCTTCTTGCCGATAACAACGACTTTGACCAAACCTTCTTTACCCATGAGAACATCGAAGGCCTTGCCACCGGTGAGTTGTTTGCCCGGGTTATCATGCGCGATACCAACATCCTGTACGACAAGATAAACCTGCTGGGCAACTTCAAGCTGGAGAATGGGGGTATTTACAACTTCGAGCCCCTCATGCAGCTGTCGAAATTCACCAACCTGAACGAGTTGGAGAGGGTTGTTTTCAGAACGCTCGAGACCAGCGTATTCGTTTACAACAACGAGATTTACTTCCCAAAAACCGACATCGTAAGCTCAGCCATGGACATTTCGGTTTATGGAATGCAGAGTTTTGCAGATGATTATGAGTACCACCTCATTGTTCATCTTGGTGACGTCCTTGTTGGTAAATCCAACAAGCTGCTCAAGCAGCAGGGAATGGAGAGCGACGTGTTTGAAGGTCAGGACAAGGCAAATCGTTCGGGGCTTTACCTGGTGGCCCTTAACCGGGGGAAGGATTCCAAGTATGGTTTTGATACGCAGCATTTGCAGCGGTTGATGAAAACCACCATCAGGGTTCAGGAGCGTGGGCTTAACCTTATATTCAACCCTAAGGTGGTTAACTTTAGCACGGAGATAGACAGGAGAGAACGCAAGAAGAAGCCAAATGAAGCTAAAGGTTAAGCTGGACAGGCATCACCTGATTGCCTACGCCATATCGCTTGTTTTAGTTGTGCTTATTGGGTACAAGCTGTGGCGATATTTTACCCCCGATTCCAAAGAGGCTGTGCTTCAGGAGTCGCCCGAACCAAGGCCTCTGGATATCGTGTTTGGCAGCGATACAGCCTCCCTTCCCGTTTACATGTATGCAAGCTATAGCTGCACCTTTTGCAGGCAGTTTTTTACCGATGTTTTTCCCATGCTGAAAAAGGAATTTTTAGACAACGGCAGGGTTAAGCTGGTTATGCGGCTGCTTGAGAATACCAACCATCCTGACGCGTTGAATTCCGCAAAAACCGCTGTCTGCATCAACCGGTATGGCTACTTCGACAAGCTGCACGAGTTGCTCCTTACCGATAGCAGGGTTATATACACCCCCGAATTCCGCGACATGGTCAACGACTTTACAGCAAGGGACGAGCTTGTGGCCGAGTGCATTCTGGGCGGACAGGCCGACGAGTACATATTGCAAATTAGGAACGAATTCCGTAAATTTGGCCTCAGCGGTACACCCACCTTTATCATCAACCGGAATGTTTACCGGGGTTACCGCAGCTACCAGGAGTTCAGGAAGATTATACTACATCACATGGAAACGGAGGATAGGAAGGGCATAAATTAAATGATAGCCACTTGTAAACATGGAAATCTAAGTAACCCTACAGTGTTTAACAAACAAAAAATTTATGGAAATGAAAAACAAAATCTATTTGCTGCCGTTGTCGTTGCTGGCTGTTTTTACAGTTGTAACCTGGAGCTGCCAGAAGGATGATGACGAGGATGTTTGTCAGAAGTTTGAGCCTCAACAGTGCGAAATTGCCAATGCTTGCTGCCCTACCGATGGGGGCAACTGTTACTACGAGTATGGCGATCAAAAGTTCTACTGCGACAAAAGCAAGGCTACAGCCGATGACCCCGATGGTTGCAATGCAGCCGAAGATCAGGTTATAGATGTAATCTGCTCTACCGCCAAGGGTGCTGACATCCAGCTGGCCAAGGTGCAGCTACGGGAGCTAACCCGCAAGCTGATGAATGAGGCCCGCATGCTTTCGGTTTGCCATTAACCCTGATGGGTTCCCGTTGTTGTATTTGTTTGCGCCTGTGTTTGCAATATTTTCTGCCGGGCGCAAACTTGTATTTGAAAGGTTGAATACTTCAACATTTAAGGGCAACTCATACCCACCAAAGTTGTGTTTTTAATGCCTTTTTCAACGTTAGTTTGAATTAAAGGCCATTTAATAGGCTTACTGCCTCAACGCCATGCTATAATTACAGCGTGTAGTTAGTCTTAATTGTGTAGTATGGATTTTAAGCGTCACAAAGGCTTTCAGAGAAATTCATTGCGAGTGCCAGCTCGATGTAAAATTTTACCCTACCCGCATTTTAACCTTTTTCTGAACGTATTTCTTGGCAGTTTGGTAAATATTCTCAGTATCAAAGCCGCATTCGGCGTATAGCTGCTGGGGAGGACCCTGCTCAATGAACTCGTCGGGGATTCCAAGCCTAACCACCCTAACGTTGTAGCCGTTATCGTTAAGCCATTCCGTTACACCGCTTCCAAAACCACCAGGTAAACAACCATCCTCAACGGTTACGAGAGTCGTAAACCGCTTGGCAACGGAGCGTAGCAGGTCGGCATCCAGGGGTTTAACAAAACGCATGTCGGCATGAAAAACGCTTATGCCTTCGGCTTCAAGCTTCCCGGCTGCAGTAGCAGCAAGATTACCCACATGGCCAATAGTCAGGATGGCGATGTCGGAACCCTCCCGAAGAATACGGGCCTTGCCAATAGGGATTTCGGTGAATGATTTGCGCCAGTCAACCATTACCCCATTTCCCCTGGGGTAGCGTATGGAGAATGTACCCTGCCCATCAAGTTGGGCAGTAAACATCATGTTTCGCAACTCCTCCTCGTTCATGGGAGCCGCAATAGTGATATTGGGGATTAACCTTAAGTAGGCTAAGTCGAAAGCTCCGTGGTGGGTTGGCCCATCATCACCAACGAGTCCGGCACGGTCAAGGCAAAACACCACGTGGAGATTTTGAAGGGCTACATCATGTATTACCTGATCGAATGCCCTCTGCATGAAGCTGGAGTAAATGTTGCAGAACGGTATAAGGCCGTCGGCAGCCATGCCGGCAGCAAATGTAACAGCGTGTTGCTCGGCTATGCCCACATCAAATGTTCTTTCTGGCATTTTCTCCATCATAATGTTCATGGAGCATCCGGTGGCCATAGCAGGAGTAATTCCAACTATTCGGTCGTTACTTTGGGCGAGTTCAACCAGGGTTTCACCAAAAACATCCTGATACCTTGGTGGGGCTGGCTTGCTGGTAAGGAGGCTGATTCGCTCACCGGTGTCCTTGTTGAATTTTCCGGGAGCGTGGAAGATTGTTTGGTTTTGCTCGGCAGGAGTATAGCCTTTTCCTTTAACGGTTATGCAGTGCAGGAGTTTAGGACCCGGAATATCCTTCAAATCGTTTAAAATTCGTATCAGGTAGGCCACATCGTGCCCGTCAACAGGGCCAAAGTAGCGAAATCCCAAAGATTCAAACAGGTTACTTTGCCTGAGCAGGGCTGTTTTGATAGCATTGTCGAGTTTCTGGATAGCCGAACGTGCCTTGGGGCCTAGGCTGTCAAACCTTCCCAGTAAATCCCAAACATCCTTCTTTATCCTGTTGTAGGTTTTGGAGGTGGTTATGTCGAGGAGGTACTCGTTTAGCGCCCCAACCCCGGGGTCAATAGATATATGGTTATCGTTAAGAATAACCAGCAGGTTCGACTTCAAGCTACCGCCGTTGTTAAGCCCTTCAAAGGCCAATCCGCCGGTTAGCGCTCCATCACCAATAATGGCAACAACCTGGTGTGATTCGTGTTTTAACTCTGAGGCAACCGCCATTCCCAGTGCAGCAGAAATGGAGGTTGAGGCGTGCCCAACGCCAAATGCATCGTAGGGGCTCTCGCTCCGTTTTGGGAAACCGCTTATTCCTTTATACCTGCGATTGGTGTTGAAAACATCCCTTCTGCCCGTAAGAATTTTATGTGCGTAGGCCTGGTGGCCAACATCCCAAATTAGCTTGTCGTCGGGTGTATTGAATACATGATGAAGGGCAACTGTCAGCTCAACTACCCCCAGGCTGGCTCCTAGGTGGCCGGGATTAGTTGAAACCACCTCAACGATAAATCTGCGCAACTCCTCGCTAAGCTCAACGAGCTGCTCCGGTTTCATCCCCTTCAGATCGTTGGGCGAGTTAACATGGGGTAATATTCTATAGTCGCTGCCCATTGCTGCTCCACTTATATTCCTTTAACCGCAAAGTTAAGAAAATGTTGCTCTTTTCTGAAAATATTTATAGGGCACACGGAGTTGCTACCTGACGAGTGAAAGGGTTAGCTTAAGTACCATCATAATTTTGATGCGTTCATCATTTAGGCTTATGTAAGCTTCTGCTTTTTATGTTTGATTTATACTAATGGGTTGTCCTATAACACTTTAATTACAGACAGAATATGTTACATGGGGGGTTGCCCTCTCATCAGTATTAAAAAATCTAAAATTATGTTAAAAGGCTGGATGCCTATGGTTTTATTCACTACCTTTGGAACACGTTCAAGGCTCATAGAATAAAGGGATGGCTTGAATTTTCAATAACCTATTCAGGTTTTTAAAATAAGTTTTTCTTATACGAATTTGTTCATTAATTTTTTAAGCCATGAGAGCAGAACTTTTAAAGAAGAGAGCATTAACCCGGATGGTTAGGCTGGCTTCAAATCTATCGGACGAAAAGCTGATTAGGATGGTGGAGCTTTCGCAGCGGCACCTCATGAGAGGGGTTACCGACGAAAGGGTGAGGTTTACGGCAGAAAAGATTAAGAAGCTCTTTGAGGAGAAACATCCCGCAACCGAGCTGGCCAAAAGCACATTCAGAAGAGTATCGAAGGAGAGCCGAAAGCGAATAGTTGAAAATTTCTTTATCAATGCGGGGGTTACCGGAAGGCAAAGGCAGGAGGAGATGAAGCGTGAGCTGGGATTTGGCATGCCGTGGTTTTTTGTTATTAGCCCAACGGCAAAGTGCAACCTCAAGTGCAAGGGGTGCTATGCCGGGGAGTACACCAAGTCCGAGGACCTTTCATTCGAGCTGGTTGACCGCATTTTTACCGAGGCCAAAGAACTGGGGATGTACTTTATCACCATATCAGGTGGGGAACCTTACATGTGGCCTCCTCTGCTCGATATTTTCAGGAAGCATAGCGATATGTTTTTCCAAACCTACACCAACGGCACGCTGTTAACTAAGGATATGGCCCAAAAGTTGGCGAAGCTGGGCAACGTGGCACCGGCAATTTCGGTGGAGGGGTTTGAGAAGGAGACGGATGCCCGTAGGGGCAACGGTGTTTTTCAAAGGGTGATGGATGCCATGGACAACCTGCGTGAGGCCGGTGTGGTATTCGGATACTCTGTTACACCAACACGGCTCAACTCCGAATTGCTAGTTTCCGACGAGTTTGTTGACTTGATGATTCAAAAGGGGTGTGTGTTTGGCTGGTACTTCCAGTACGTGCCAATTGGCCGTAAACCGGATGTTTCGCTCATGGCAACGCCCGAGCAAAGAAACTATATTAGGCAGCGCACCAAGGAGATAAGGAATACAAAGCCAATTTTTATCGGCGACTTCTGGAACGATGGTCCAATTGTGGGCGGATGCCTTGCCGGTGCCAGGCACAGGGGATACTTCCACATCAACTGCAAGGGCGACGTGGAGCCCTGCGTTTTCCTGCAGTTTTCGGTGGACAACATTAAGGATAAAAAGCTGCTTGACGTTATACAATCTCCATTCTTCAGGGCAATTCAGGATGCCCAACCCTATTGTGAGAATAAGAACCTTCTCACCCCCTGCGCTCTAATTGATAATCCCCGGGTTTTAAGGGATGTTGTTAAGCAGCATAACGCCAGGCCTTCCTACAACAGCAGCTACGAGGTGATTTCTAATCCGGATGTTTGTAATTTTTTAGATGCCTATTCAAGGGATTACAAGAAAATTACCGATCCAATTTGGGAAAACGAGGTTAGCTTGAAGTACCAATCCTGGAAGGAACGCTTCAGCTAGCAGAAATTTTGTCCATTCGTAGGATGTTCAGTGCCGGCATGCTTCGGCCAACTCCGGTTGAGGGGTATGATTTGCCCCGAAATGCTTTGGGGCATAAAACCCCGCTACTCCACGAACCTACCCGCCCGCCGTGGGAGAGCTCGGCAAAGGCAACCGTGCGGCAGCAAAGGGATGTATAATTTATTCCGATTCGAACAAGTTGTTCGGTTAAATATTTCGAGAAGTTAAGTAGTAGATATATAGACAGATAGATAGAAATATTTTGCAAAAAGATGAACCGAGCTTGCGAGCTCAACGAAGTTAATTTTTTTAATACAACATTGAAATTTTTATGTTACCTTTACTTTGATTTTGAAAAATCGTTAATGGGTTCTACGATTTTTTTGAATTAAAAGTGGAAAAATGAACCGAGCTTGCGAGCTCAACGAAGTTAATTTTTAGAACCCACCTTAATCAAAACATTCGTAAACGCAACTAATTTTTCTTAAATAGATATTAACTTAACATAATGATACCATGTATTTTAT
>Ga0209604_1000124_pt1 | contig 70991 bp, 66 predicted proteins | sample AD_UKC097_MetaG_FD_184405 | JGI IMG/M metagenome (GOLD analysis project Ga0209604, IMG submission 184405) | Active sludge microbial communities of municipal wastewater-treating anaerobic digesters from USA - AD_UKC097_MetaG (SPAdes) (version 2) | ecosystem: Engineered > Bioreactor > Anaerobic >...
AGCACCGCCGGGCCGCCCCAAGGTGCGAGCGCCCCCTCGGGGGGCAGCGCAACAGGCGCAGCCGTGGAGCGTGGGGGCCGTGACCCGAGCACCGCCGGGCCGCCCCAAGGTGCGAGCGCCCCCTCGGCGGGCAGCGCCACCGGCCAGGCCTTCGGTTGCCTCAACATCCATGCCTCGCTGCTGCCGCGCTGGCGCGGCGCGGCGCCGATCCATCGCGCCATCGAGGCCGGCGACGCGCAGACCGGCGTCACCATCATGCAGATGGACGCCGGCCTGGACACCGGCGACATGCTGCTGGCGCAGGCGCTGCCGATCGGACCGCGCGCCACCACCGCCAGCCTGCACGACGAACTGGCGGCGCTGGGCGGGCAGCTGATCGTGCAGGCGCTGCAGCAGGCCGCGCAGGGTCGCCTGCGGCCGACGCCGCAGCCGGCCGAGGGCGTTTGCTACGCCCACAAGATCGACAAGCACGAGGCCGCCATCGACTGGCACCAGCCGGCGGCACAGATCGAGCGGCGCATCCGCGCCTTCGACCCCTTCCCCGGCGCCAGCAGCCAGCTGGGCGACACCGTGGTCAAGCTGTGGAACTCCGAAATCGATAGCTGCTCGCGCCCGTCCGATGCGCGCTGCGGCCAGATTCTTGCCGTAGACGAAGGCGGCATCGCGGTGGCCTGCGCGGACGCCGTGCTGCGCCTGACCGAGCTGCAGCGCCCGGGCGGCAAGCGCCTGCCGGCGCGCGAGTTCCTGCGCGGCTTCGCGCTGGCGCCCGGCCAGTGCCTGGGCGAAGGCACGGGTGGCGCGCCATGATCATGCCGCTGCCGCCCGATCCGGGCGAGCTGCCGGCGCGTGGCCGGCTGGGCGCCTGGCTGGCGCGGCGCGTCGATACCTGGGCGCGCACGGCGCGGCACCCGCTGTTCTGGGTCGGTGCGCGCGAGATGGCGGGCGTTTCCATCGGCCTGACGGCCTGGGCCTTCATGACCGGCGTGGCCATGGTCAAGAGCGGCATGTCGATCACCGAAAGCGTGCTGATGTCCTTGCTGGTGTTTGCCGGCAGCGCCCAGCTGGCCGCCATTCCGCTCATTGCCGCCGATGCGCCGCTGTGGGTGGTGCTGGCGGCGGCGTTCTGCGTGAATCTGCGATTTGTAGTCTTCAGCCTTCATCTGCGGCCATATTTCATGCATCTGCCTAGATTCAAACGCTTGTACCTGGGCTACTTCACGGGCGACGTGACCTATGTGCTGTTCACCCGGCGCTTTCCGCGCCCGCCCGAAACCGAGGGTCAGCGGCGCGCCCAGGGCAGCTATCTGTGGGGCGGCAACGTCACCAACTGGGTGTTCTGGCAGTCGCTCAGCATGCTGGGCATCTTTCTCGGCGCCGCGCTGCCGTCGCGCTGGGGGCTGGAGTTCGCCGGCACGCTGGCGCTGCTGGCGGTGGCCTGTTCGATGGTGACCACGCGCCTGCGCGCGCTGTCGGCCATCACCGCGGCGGCGGCGGCGGTGGTGCTGTTCGGGCTGCCGTACCGGCTCAACATCGTGGCGGCGATCGCGGTGGCGGTGGCCATCAGCCTGTACGCCGAGCCACGCCCGCCGGCGGCCGGCGACGACGCAGGGGCGCGCGATGCATGAACTGGACGGCTGGACGCTGCTGGCCATCCTGGGCATGACGGCCATTTCGGTCATCACGCGCGGCTTCTTCTTCATCAGCGAGCGCGAATGGACGCTGCCCGAATGGGCGCAGCGTGGCCTGCAGTACGCGCCCATCGCCGCGCTGACCGCGGTGATCGCGCCCGACATCCTGCTGACCGAGGGCGTCGTCGGCGCGGTGCTGCGCGACGCCCGCACCTGGGGCGCGCTGGCGGCGGCCGGTTTCTACTTCTGGCGTCGGCGCGGCAGTTACGTGATGCCGGCCGCCATCGCGGTCGGCATGGCGGTGTTCCTGCCGCTGCGGGTCGGGCTGGGCTGGTGAAGCGGCGCACGGCCCGGTCGGGCCGGGCCTGGCGGCTGCGGGACGGACGATCCGATTCCCCTTGATGGCGCCTTTTGGGTCTGGATTTCCAAGTTTCCGAAACAGGAGGATCATGGGCAAACCGGGCGACGTGGCCCTTCAGTCAAGCGCCAGCAGCTATTGATCGTGTAGCGAATCCGAAGCCCGGGGCCGGTCAGGGTGGTGTGGGCGCGCGCTCCTACAATGGCAGCGCCGCCGCATCGCCCTCCCGCCGCCGGCGGGTCCCGTGTTTTTTCACTTACCCGATCTGCCTGTCATGAACGTCATCCGCTTCTCCGACCTGTGCGCGCAAGGTGCCGTGCAGGGCCAACGCGTCTTCATCCGCGCCGACCTGAACGTGCCGCAGGACGACGGCGGCGCCATCACCGACGACACCCGCATCCGCGCCAGCGTGCCGGCCATCCGCATGGCGCTGCAAGCCGGCGCGGCGGTGATGGTCACCTCGCACCTGGGTCGCCCGACCGAGGGCGAATGCAAGCCCGCCGACTCGCTGGCGCCGGTGGCGCGCCGCCTGGGCGAACTGCTGGGGCGCGAGGTGCCCCTGGTGCAGCACTGGGTGGACGGCGTGTCGGTGGCGCCGGGCGAGCTCGTGCTGCTCGAGAACTGCCGCGTCAACAAGGGCGAGAAAAAGAACGATGAAGCGCTTTCGCGCAAGATGGCCGCACTTTGTGATATTTACGTTAACGATGCCTTCGGTACCGCGCACCGCGCCGAAGCCACCACCTACGGCATCGCCCAGTACGCCCCGGTGGCCTGCGCCGGCCCGCTGCTGGCGGCCGAGATCGACGCCCTGCAGCAGGCCCTGGCGCACCCCAGGCGGCCCCTGGTGGCCATCGTGGCCGGCAGTAAAGTGAGCACAAAACTCACCATCTTGCAGTCTTTGGCGTCCAAAGTCGATCAATTGATCGTAGGCGGCGGCATCGCCAACACCTTCATGCTGGCCAGCGGGCTGCCGATCGGCAAGTCGCTGGCCGAGGCCGACCTGGTGGGTGAGGCGCGCGCCGTGATCGAGGCCATGCGGGCGCGCGGCGCCGAGGTACCGATCCCCACCGACGTGGTGACGGCCACCGAGTTCAAGGCCGACGCCGTGGCCACCGTCAAGCCGGCGCAGGCGGTGGCGGCGGACGACCTGATCCTGGACATCGGCCCCGACACCGCCGAGCGCCTGGCGGCGCAGCTCCAGGCGGCCGGCACCATCGTCTGGAACGGCCCGGTGGGCGTGTTCGAGATGGCGCCGTTCGAAAACGGCACGCGCCGCATCGCGCGCGCCATCGCCGATTCGCCCGCCTTCAGCATCGCCGGCGGCGGCGACACCCTGGCGGCGATCGCCAAGTACGGCATCGACAAGGACGTGGGCTACATCTCCACCGGCGGTGGCGCCTTTCTGGAGGTGCTGGAGGGCAAGCAGCTGCCCGCCTTCGAAATTCTGGAAAAAAGGGCCGCCAGCGCTTGATGGGCAAGCGCCAACAGCTATAAAAGTCATAGCAATCTGGCGCCCGATCACGGCGCCGTCATGCGGCGCTGGCAGAATCCGGCCTGCGATTTCCGCCTGCACCCAGCCCAGCCATGACCTACCGCGCCACCAAGATCGTCGCCACCCTCGGCCCTGCCTCCAGCGACCCGGCGCTGCTGGAGCAGATGATCCGTGCCGGCGTCAACGTGGTGCGGCTGAACTTCAGCCACGGCAAGGCCGAGGACCATGTGGAACGCGCCCGCCTGGTGCGCCAGGCCAGCGAGCGCGCCGGCCGCGAGGTGGCCATCATGGCCGACCTGCAGGGGCCGAAGATCCGCGTCGGCAAGTTTGCCGAGGGCAAGGTGCTGCTGGCGCCGGGCGCGCCGTTCGTGCTGGACGCCGCGCGCACCGAGCCGGGCGACCTGCAGGGCGTCGGGCTGGACTACAAGCAATTGCCGCGCGACGTGCGGCCGGGCGACACCCTGCTGCTCAACGACGGCCTGATCGTGCTGACGGTGGAGGCGGTGCGCGGCGAAGCGGTGCACACCCGCGTCAAGCTGGGTGGCGAGCTGTCCAACAACAAGGGCATCAACAAACAGGGTGGTGGCCTGACGGCGCCGGCGCTGACGGGCAAGGACATGGAGGACATCAAGACCGCCATGCGCCTGCGCGCCGACTACGTGGCCGTGAGCTTTCCCAAGAACGCCACCGACATGGAAATGGCGCGCCAGCTGTGCAACGTGGCCGGCGCCGAATGGGGCCACAAGCCGCAGCTCATCGCCAAGATCGAGCGCGCCGAGGCCATCCCGCGGCTGGCCGAGATCCTGGCCGCCAGCGACGGCATCATGGTGGCGCGCGGCGACCTGGCGGTGGAAGTCGGCAACGCCGCCGTGCCGGCGCTGCAAAAGAAGATGATCACCATGGCGCGCGCGGCCGACAAGCTGGTGATCACCGCCACCCAGATGATGGAGAGCATGATCGCCAATCCGGTGCCCACGCGCGCCGAGGTCAGCGACGTCGCCAACGCCGTGCTCGACGGTACCGACGCCGTGATGCTGAGCGCCGAGACGGCGGCCGGCAAGTACCCGCTGGAGACGGTGCAGGAGATGGCCGCCATCTGCATGGCGGCCGAGGAGCACGACCCGGCCGAACTGGACGCCGACTTCAGTGGCGCCACCTTCCAGCGCATCGACCAGTCGATCGCCATGGGGGCGCTGTTCACCGCCTACCACCTGGGCGCCAAGGCCATCGTGGCGCTGACCGATTCCGGCTCCACCGCGCTGTGGATGAGCCGCCACCGCGTGCGCATCCCCATCTACGCGCTCACGCCCAAGGTCGGCACCCAGCGCAAGCTGGCGCTGTACCGCAACGTGCGCCCGCTGCTGATGGACACCAGCGCCCTGCGCGACGAGGCGCTGGCGCAGGCCGAGGCCTACCTCAAGCAGCAGGGCGTGATGGCCAGCGGCGACGTCTACGCCATCACCTGCGGTGAACCCATGGGCGCCCCCGGCGGCACCAACATGCTCAAGATCTGCCGCGCCGGCTGATCGGCGCAGCGGCGGGCCCATGAGACCGGTCGCGCCCCCTTGGGGTCCATCGGCCTTGCACGCCCCGCGCGTGCGCGCCGAGCGCGGTCCGGGTGCGTGCGTGGCGTGCGCACCCAGGAGGTGAAGGCCCTCGAAGCCGCCGGTCCCCGCATCGATGCGGTCTGCCCGAAGTTGACACGCGGTCAACTGCCGTTTCTAGGGTCAGAGGCAGCAGGTAAACTCGTCGCACACCCGGGCGTCGGCCGCCGCCACACCGCCCTGCCTTCGGAGAACCCTGACCATGCCCCTCGTTTCCATGCGCGAACTGCTCGACCACGCGGCCGAGCACAACTACGGCATCCCCGCCTTCAACGTCAACAACCTGGAGCAGGTGCAGGCCGTGATGGCCGCCGCCGATGAGGTCGGCGCCCCCGTCATCCTGCAGGCCAGCGCCGGCGCGCGCAAATACGCTGGCGAGCACTTCATCAAATACCTGATCCAGGCCGCCGCCGAAGCCTATCCGCACGTGCCCATGGTGATGCACCAGGACCACGGCACCAGCCCGGCCGTGTGCGCCGGCGCGCTCAAACTGGGCTTTGGTTCGGTGATGATGGACGGCAGCCTGAAGGAAGACGGCAAGACCCCGGCCGACTTCGACTACAACGTGCGCGTGACGCAGGAAGTGGTGGCCATGGCGCACCAGATCGGCGCCACCGTGGAGGGCGAGCTCGGCTGCCTGGGCAGCCTGGAAACCGGCGAGGCCGGTGAGGAAGACGGCATCGGCGCCGCCGGCAAGCTCGACCACAGCCAGCTGCTGACCGACCCCGAAGAAGCCGCCCAGTTCGTCAAGGCCACGCAGCTCGACGCCCTGGCCATTGCGATTGGCACCAGCCACGGCGCCTACAAGTTCACCCGCCCGCCCACGGGCGACGTGCTGGCGATCTCGCGCGTCAAGGAAATCCACGCCCGCATCCCCAACACCCATCTGGTGATGCACGGGTCATCGTCCGTGCCGCAGGAGCTGCTGGCCATCATCAACCAGTTCGGCGGCAAGATGAAGCAGACCTGGGGCGTGCCGGTCAAGGAGATTCAAGAGGCCATCAAGCACGGCGTGCGCAAGATCAACATCGACACCGACATCCGCATGGCCATGACCGGCGCGGTGCGCAAGTTCCAGGTCGAAAACCCCGACAAGTTCGACATGCGCGAGTGGATGAAGCCCGCCCGCGCCGCCGCCCAGGCCATCTGCAAGCAGCGCTATCTGGAATTCGGCTGCGAGGGCCAGGGTGCCAAGGTCAAGGGCCTGCCGCTGTCCGTGATGGCGCAGAAATACGCCCAGGGCGAGCTGGCGCAGCAGGTGCGCTGAGCCTTCAGCCACTACAAAAATAAGAGCTGCTCGCGCTTGATCCACAAGCGCCAGTGGCTCTTTTCATTGAAATCGCAATGGAGCCTGCCATGAGCACTGCCGCCCTGCACACCAGCCAGTTGCGCAGCCTGCCCCTGCTGGCGCGCGGCAAGGTGCGCGACAACTACGCCGTCGGCGAAGACCGCATCCTGATGGTGGCCTCCGACCGCATCAGCGCCTTCGACGTCATCATGGACCAGCCCATCCCCGGCAAGGGCGAGCTGTTGACGCGGATGGCGCTGTGGTGGTTCGAGCAGTTGAAAGACATCGTGCCCAACCACCTGACCGGCGACGCGCCCGAGAGCGTGGTGGCGCCCGATGAAGTGGCGCAGGTGCGCGGGCGCAGCATGCTGGTGCAGCGCCTGCAACCGATCCCGGTCGAGGCGGTGGTGCGCGGCTACCTGGCCGGCAGCGGCTGGAAGGAATACCAGCAAAGCCAGTCGGTGTGCGGCGTGCCCCTGCCCGCCGGCCTGCACAACGCCAGCCGCCTGCCGCAGCCCATCTACACCCCGGCGGCCAAGGCCGCGGTCGGCGAGCACGACGAAAACATCACTTTCGAGCGCACCGAGCAGATGATCGGCGCCGAACTGGCGGCGCGCATCCGCGACATCAGCATCCAGCTGTACCAGCGCGCCGCCGCCATCGCGCTGGCCAGGGGCATCATCATTGCCGACACCAAGTTCGAGTTCGGCCTGAACGCGGCCGGCGAGCTGGTGCTGATGGACGAGGTGCTCACGCCCGATTCGTCGCGCTACTGGCCGCAGGACGGCTGGCGTGAAGGCGCCAACCCGCCCAGCTTCGACAAGCAGTACCTGCGCGACTGGCTGGAGCAGGCGCAGGTGAACGGCCGCCCCTGGCCCAAGACCGCGCCGCCGCCCACGCTGCCGGCCGAGGTGATCGAGCAGACCGCCGCCAAATACCGCGAGGCGCTGCAGCGCCTGCTGGGTTGAAGATCACGCGCGTCCCAGCCTCTGACCCTAGGAGGCTGTCGGACTTGGAAATCGCCGGCTGCAAATCGACCGCAGCGGCCCATTTTTCACCGTCTTTTTGCCCAATAGCTCAGCTGTTGGGCTACAAATCCGGCAAAAACTGGTCTCGCTGGGGCCGATTTTGGCTGCGCCGCTCTTCGAGAACGCTTTCGGCGCTCCAAGCCCGACAGCCTCCTAGGCTCAGTCGATCTTCACCCCGGCGTCCTTGATCACCCTGGCGTACTTGGCGATTTCAGCGCGCATGAAGGCGTCGAATTGCGCCGGCGTGCTGCCCACCGGCGTCAGGCCCTGGGCTGCCAGCCGCTCGCGCACCGCGGGCGTGGCCAGTGCGCGGGCGATTTCCTGCTGCAACCGCTCGATCACCGCGGTCGGAGTGCGTGCCGGCGCCAGCAGTGCAAACCAGGACGTGGTCTCGTAACCCTTCAGGCCAGCCTCATCGAGCGTGGGGACCTCGGGCAGCGCCGCCGCGCGCTGCCGGCCGGTGGTGGCCAGCGCCTGCAGCCGCCCCGCTTTGAGCAGGGCCTGGGCCGAAGGGATGTTGATGACCATCGCCGCCACCTGGCCGGCGGCCACGTCGGTCAGGCCGGGCGCGGCGCCTTTGTAGGGCACGTGCACCAGATCGACATCCGCCATGCGTTTGAACAGTTCGGCCGACAGGTGCGACAGGCTGCCGTTGCCGCCCGAGGCAATGTGCAACTGCCCGGGCCGCGCCCTGGCGTAGGCGAGGAAATCCTGCACGGTGTGTACCGGCAGGCTGGCGCTGACCACCAGCACGTTCGGCGCTGTGGCCACCAGGGTGATGGGTGCGAAGTCCTTCAGCGCGTCGTAGGGCAGCCTGGGGTACAGACTGGGCGTGACGCCGTGCGAGCTGCCGTTGCCCAGGATCAGGGTGTGGCCGTCCGGCGCCGCCTTGGCCACGGTGTCGGACGCGATGCTGCCGCCGGCGCCCGGACGGTTGTCGATCATCACCTGCTGGCCCAGACCAGCAGCCAGCTCCTGTGCGATCGAACGCGCCAGCGCGTCGGAGCCATCGCCGGCCGGCGCCGGTACCACCAGCCGGATCGGCCTGGTCGGAAACGGTGCCTGCGCCGCAACGGGCGCCCAGCCCAGCACGAGGCAGGCGAGCCATGATCTGCGCTGCATGATCGGAGTTGGTGACAGGTGGTTGGACGTAGGCGCAGCATACCCGTCGCCGGCCGCACCCGACAGAAAAGGTCAAGAAAGGATAAAAACAAGAACGATTCGTGTTTACAATCCCGCCCGCAGCGCCGTGGTCGCTGGCGCGATGGATGGAGGAGTGACGCATGTCCCGTGGTTTCCGGGCCCGCCCATGGTTGGGTGTTCTGCTGGCGCTGGGTGCCAGCGCCGCGCTGCTGGGCTGCGGCGGCAGCGGTGACGCCGGTGACGCTCGGCTGTCGGCCGAGGCGCAGCTGGGAGAAAAGATTTTCTCGGACGTCTCGCTGTCGGCCTCGGGCCGCCAGTCCTGCGCCACCTGCCATGACGCGGCGCGCGGCCATGCCGCCAACAATGCGCTGCCGGCGCAGCTGGGCGGGCCGGACGGCACGCTGCAGGGCGTGCGCAACACGCCTGGCATCCGCTACCTGGCCAGCAACACCCCGTTCTTCTTCGACGAGGAGGGCACGCCTACCGGCGGCTTCTTCTGGGACGGGCGCGCCGCCACCCTGGCCGAGCAGGCCGCCGGGCCCTTCCTCAACCCGCTGGAGATGGCCAATCCCGACAAGGCCAGCGTCATCACCAAGCTGGCCGCCGCGCCGTACGCGGCCGAGTTCCGCCGCGTCTATGGCGACGCGATCTTCAGCGATGTCGAGGGCGCCTACCAGCGCCTGACCGAGGCCCTGCAGCGCTACCAGCTGGAAGACGTGGAGTTCAACGCCTTCACCAGCAAGTACGACGCCTACCTGCGCGGCACGGCCCAGCTGAGCGCGCAGGAGGCGCGCGGCCTGGCGCTGTTCAACGAGCCGACCAAGGGCAACTGCGCCGCCTGCCACCCCTCGGCGCCCGGCGTCCAGGGTGCGCTGCCGCTGTTCACCGATTTCACCTACGACAACCTGGGTCTGCCGCGCAACCCGGCGCTGCGGGCCAACGACGATCCGGCCTACCACGACCTGGGGCTGTGTCAGCGCGCCGATCTGGCCGGGCGCGACGACCTGTGCGGCGCCTTCAAGGTGCCCTCGCTGCGCAACGTGGCGCTGCGCCAGGCGCTGTTCCACAACGGCGTGTTCACCTCGCTCAGGGACGCGGTGCGCTTCTACGTGCTGCGCGACACCCAGCCCGAGCTGTGGTATCCGCGCCGCGCCGACGGCAGCGTCGACAAGTTCAACGACCTGCCGGCCCACTACCACGCCAGCGTCAACACCAGCGAAGCGCCCTACGACCGCCAGCCGGGCGACGCGCCGGCCCTCAACGACGCCGAGATCGACGACGTGGTGGCCTTCCTGCGGACGCTGACCGACGGCTACCGCCCGCCCGTGGAACAGCCCTGAAGCGGCGCGGCCCGGGCTACAGCGTGCGCACGCGGATCACGTGCGGCACGCGGCGGATGGCGTCGATCACCGCCGGCTCGGGGGCCGATGCGACGTCGATCAGGTTGTAGGCCAGCGCCTCGCGGCTGCGGTTGCTCATGTCCAGCACGTTGACGCCGGCGTCGGCCAGCGCCGACAGCACATGGCCCAGCACGCCGGCCACGTTGTCGTTGGCGATGGCGATGCGACAGGAGCCGGGCGCGCGGTGCATGCGCAGCGCCGGGTAGTTGACGCTGTTGACGATGTGGCCGTGCTCCAGGAAGTCGATCAGCTGGTCGGCCGCCATGACGGCGCAGTTTTCTTCCGACTCCTCGGTGCTGGCGCCGATGTGGGGCAGGGCGATCACCCTGGGCTCGGCGGCAAAGCCCGGCTCGGGAAAATCGCACACGTAGCGCCCCAGCCGGCCGGCCTGCAGCGCCGCCAGCACGGCGGCCGGATCGACGATGGTTTCTCGCGCGAAGTTCAGCAGCACCGCGCTGGGCCGCAGGTGGCGCAGCGCCTCGGCGTTGATCAGGTGGCGCGTGGCGTCCATGGCCGGCACGTGCAGGCTCACGTAGTCGGCGTGCGCCAGCAGCGCCGGCAGGTTTTCCATGCGCTGCACCGCGTTGGACAGGCGCCAGGCGGCGTCGACCGACAGCACCGGGTCGTAGCCCAGCACCTTCATGCCCAGCGCCAGCGCCATGTCGGCCACCAGCGCGCCGATGGCGCCCAGACCGACCAGGCCCAGCGTCTTGCCCTTGAGCTCGTGGCCGGCAAAGCGGGACTTTTCCTTTTCCAGCAGTGCGTGCATGGCGGCGGCGTCGTCCATGCCGGCCAGCGATTGCGCGTAGGCGATGCCCGGCAGGATGCCGCGCGTGGCCAGCAGCATGCCGGCCAGCACCAGTTCCTTGACGGCGTTGGCGTTGGCGCCGGGCGTGTTGAATACCACGATGCCCTGCTGTCCGTAGTCGGCCACCGGGATGTTGTTGACGCCGGCGCCGGCGCGTGCCACCGCCAGCAGCGACGCCGGCAGCGCCTCGCCATGCAGCTTGTGGCTGCGCAGCAGCACGGCGTCGGGGTGGGCGATGTCGTGGCCGACTTCGTAGCGCTCGCGCCCGAAGCGCTCCAGCCCCTTTACCGAGATGGCGTTGTAGGTCTTGATCCGGAACATAAGATGCTCACATATTAATAGCTGTTTGCGCAGACTGGGTGCGCCGCAGGGGCATATTCGATCAGAACAACCTTGACCCTCGGAAGGCGGGGCGCAGCCGGCGGATGCGCCATGCGTGCGCCTCGACGCGGGTTCGTGTCAGGCTTTGACCTGTTCGTAGGCCCAGGCCAGCCAGGGCAGCAGGGCCTGCACGTCGGCGGTTTCCACCGTGGCGCCGCACCAGATGCGGATGCCGGGCGGCGCGTCCTTGTACGAGCCGATGTCGTAGGCCACGCCTTCCTTTTCCAGCAGCTTGACCAGGGCCTTGACCTGCTCGGCCGGCAGGTCGAGCGACAGGCACACGCTGGTGTTGGAGCGCGTCTCGGGCCTGCGGGCCAGGAACGAGATCCAGGGGTGGGCGGCGACGAAGTCCTCGATCGCCTTCAGGTTGGCCGTGCTGCGGGCGATGGTGCCGGGCACGCCGCCCACGCGCTCGCACCAGGCCAGGGCGTCAAGGTAGTCGGCCACGCACAGCATGCTGGGGGTGTTGATGGTGTCGCCCTGGAAGATGCCCTCGCTCAGCTTGCCGCCGCTGGTCATGCGGAAGATCTTGGGCAGCGGCCAGGGCGGGCTGTAGCTCTCCAGCCGCTCGACCGCGCGCGGGCTGAGGATCAGCATGCCGTGCGCGCCCTCGCCGCCCAGCACCTTCTGCCACGAGTAGGTGACCACGTCCAGCTTGTGCCAGGGCAGCGCCATCGCGAACACGGCGCTGGTGGCGTCGCAGATGGTCAGACCGGCGCGGTCGTCGGCGATCCAGTCGCCATCCGGCACGCGCACGCCGCTGGTGGTGCCGTTCCAGGTGAACACCACGTCGTTGGCGAAGTTGACCTTGGACAGGTCGGGCAGCTCGCCGTAGTCGGCCTCGTGGCGCGTCACGTCCTTCAGCTTGAGCTGCTTGACCACGTCGGTCACCCAGCCGGCGCCGAACGATTCCCAGGCCAGCATGTCGACGCCGCGCGCGCCCAGCATCGACCACAGCACCATCTCCACGGCGCCGGTGTCCGACGCCGGCACGATGCCCACGCGGTAGCCGGCGGGCAGGCCCAGGATGCGCGCGGTTTCGCTGCAGGCGGCGCCCAGCAGCTGCTTGCCCAGGCTGCTGCGGTGCGAGCGACCCAGGGCCGACAGGTCGAGCCGGGCCACGTCGTAACCGGGGCGCTTGGCGCAGGGGCCGGAAGAGAAGTTGGGGATCTGGGGCTTGCGGGTGGGTCGGCTCATGCGCGTCTCGCGTTGCAGAAATGGGAAAGATGCATTCTAGATGGCGATTCAACCTGGAAACGGCACCTGACCGCTGGTCATCCTCGGGCGGGCCGCCTCCTAGGAGGCTGTCGGGCTTGGAGCGCCGAAAGCGTTCTCGAAGAGCGGCGCAGCCAAAATCGGCCCCAGCGAGACCAGTTTTTGCCGGATTTGCAGCCCAATAGCTGAGTTATTGGGCAAAAAGCCGGTGCTCTCGAAGAGCGGCGAAGCCAAAAATGGGCCGCTGCGGTCGATTTGCAGCCGGCGATTTCCAAGTTCGACAGCCTCCTAGAATGGCTGACCATGAACTTTCTCGATCAGTTGCGCCAGGCCCAGGCGCAGAACCAGTCCCTGCTGTGCGTCGGGCTGGACCCGGAGCCGGCGCGCTTTCCGGCCGGTGTGGCGCGCGACGCCGAGGGCATCTACGCCTTCTGCGCCCGCATCGTCGAGGCCACCGCCGATCTGGTGTGCGCCTTCAAGCCGCAGATCGCCTACTTTGCCGCGCACCGCGCCGAGCCGCAGCTCGAACGCCTGATCGCCCACATGCGGGCGCTGGCGCCGCAGGTGCCGGTGATCCTGGACGCCAAGCGCGGCGACATCGGCAGCACGGCCGAGCAATACGCCAAAGAGGCCTTCGAACGCTACGGCGCCGACGCCGTGACCCTGTCGCCCTTCATGGGTTTTGATTCGGTCGCGCCTTATCTGAAGTACGAAGGCAAGGGCGCCTTCCTGCTCTGCCGCACCTCCAACCCCGGTGGCGACGACCTGCAAAACCAGCGCCTGGCCGACGCGCCCGGCCAGCCGCTGCTGTACGAGCATGTGGCGCGCCTGGCCCAGGGGCCGTGGAACCTGAACGGCCAGCTCGGCCTGGTGGTGGGCGCCACCTACCCGGCCGAGATCGAGCGCGTGCGCCAGCTGGCGCCCAGCCTGCCGCTGCTCATCCCCGGCGTGGGCGCGCAGGGTGGCGACGCCGTGGCCACCGTGCGCGCCGGGCTGACGGCGGCCGGCCCCATCATCGTCAACAGCTCGCGCGCCATCCTGTACGCCAGCAGCGGCGCCGACTTTGCCGACGCTGCCCGCACCGCCGCCCGGGCCACCCGCGCGCAGCTGCAGGCGGCCCGGCCCTGAGGGCTGTCGTGCGCTATATTAATAATAGCTTTTGGCGCACGTCTGACAAGCGCCAAAGCCGTTTTTGATCCTTGTTCACCGCCCACCCTCCACGCCAAGAAAGCTGCCCATGAGCCCACGTCAAGTCCTGCCCCTGAGCGCCCTGTGTGTCACCGCCCTGCTGGCCGCGCCGGCCGTGCTGGCGCAGGGCGCCTACCCCAGCAAGCCGATCACCCTGGTGGTCGGCTACCCGCCAGGCGGCAGCACCGACCTGACCGGCCGCACGCTGGGCGATGCGCTGTCGCGCCAGCTCGGCGTGCCGGTGGTGATCGAGAACCTGGGCGGCGCCGGCGGCACCATCGGCGCGCAGAAGGTGGCCAGCGCCGCGCCGGACGGCTACACCCTGCTGGTGGGCGCCAACAACGAGGTGGCCATCAGCAAGCTGGTGACCCGGACGGTCAAGTACGACCTCAAGGACTTCACCCCCATCGGCCTGATCGCCTCGCAGCCCATGGTGCTGGTGGCTTCCACCACCACCGGCGTGAAGAACCTGGGCGAGTTCATCGCCAAGGCCAAGGCCGCGCCCGGCAAGTACAGCTACGGCAGCTCGGGCGTCGGCACGGCGCTGCACCTGGCCGGCGAGATGGTCAAGGAGCGCGCCGGCGTGTTCATGACCCACATCCCCTACCGCGGCGTGGCGCCGCTGACCAGCGACCTGGTGGGCGGCAACCTGGAGTACGGCGTGTTCGTGCTCTCCAGCGGCCTGCCGCACATCAAGAGCGGCAAGGTGGTGGCCCTGGGCACCACCGAAGCCAGGCGCTCGCCGCTCACGCCCGACATCCCGGCGCTGGGCGAGCACCCGCAGCTCAAGGGCATCGACATCGGCACCTGGTTCGTGCTGATGGGCCCGGCCAGGCTGCCCGAGGCCGTCACCACGCGTCTGAAGACCGCGTTGGCCGAGGCGCTCAAGGCGCCCGAATTCCGCCAGAAGATGGAGGCCTCCGGCTCCACCGTGGCGGCGCCCGGCGGCGACGTGCAGCGGTTCCTGGCCAGCGAGGTGGCCAAGTACCAGAAGATCGTGCAGTTCGCCAAGATCGAGCAATGAGCGCCACCTTGCGCTTCGAGCTGCCGCGACCCGACATCGCCGCCTGGCGCGCCGGCAACACCGGGGTGCCCGGGGTGTGGCACTTCGACAGCGGCCAGCCCGGGCGCGCGCTGATGATCACCGCCCTGATTCACGGCAACGAGCTGTGCGGCGCCTGGGCGCTCAAGGGCCTGCTGGAGGCCGGCCTGCGGCCGGCGCGCGGCACGCTCACGCTGGCCTTCTGCAACCTGGCGGCGTTCGACCGCTTCGACGCCGCGCACCACGACGCCGCCCGCTTCGTCGAGCAGGACCTGAACCGCCAGTGGACGCCCGAGCGCCTGCGCGCCGCCGACTCCCTGGAGCGGCGCCGCGCCGCCGAACTGGCTCCGTTTGCCGAGCGCGCCGACTGGCTGCTGGATCTGCATTCCATGCACGAGCCCAGCGCCCCGCTGCTGCTCACCGGCGTGCAGCCGCGCAATCTGGCGCTGGCACGGCAGCTGGCGGCGCCCGAGCACATCGTCATCGACGCCGGCCACAGCGACGGCGTGCGCCTGCGCGACTACGGGCGCTTCGGCCTGCCCGACGCGCAGGCGGGCGACGCGCGCTCGCTGCTGATCGAATGCGGCTTTCATGGCGACCTGGCCAGCCGCGCCGTGGCGCAGGACATGTGCCGGCGCCTGCTGCAGGCCGCCGGCACGCTGGAGCCGGCCGCGCTGGACGCCACCCTGCCCGGCTGGCGTCTGCCCGACGCGCCGCGCCAGTGGGCGCTGACGGTGGACGGTGCGGTGGTGGCGCGCAGCCCGCGCTTTGCCTTCACCGGCGACTTCACCGGGCTGGAGCGGTTTGCCCACGCCGGCACCGTGATCGGCCACCACGACGGCCCCGGCCAGGGCGAGCCCGTGGTCACCCCCTACGACGACTGCGTGCTGGTCATGCCCTCGGTGCGCCAGGCGCGCGAAGGGGTGACGGTGGTGCGCTTTGCGCGCCGTGCCCCACTCATGGAGTGATGGCTGCCGAATCCATGGGTTCGGAAGCTTCAATTTAGACTGCGCCGACAGCTCCTGAATTCATAGCTTACAGCCGCCATGGAATTGCGCCAGCTGCGTTACTTCGTCCGGGTTTGCGAGGCCGGCAGCATGGGCAAGGCGGCGCTCGACCTGGGCATGGCGACGTCGGCGCTGAGCCAGCAGATCAGCCGGCTCGAGGGCGAGCTGGCCACCCGGCTGCTGCAACGCCACGCCACCGGGGTGCTGCCCACCGACGCCGGACTGGCCTTTTTGCAGCAGGCGCAGCTCACCTTGCGCCATGCCGAAGATGCGGTGCACGCGGCACAGACGGCGCGCCTGTCGGGCCGGGTCAGCATCGGCCTGGCATCGACCACCGCGTCGGTGCTCGGCGTGCCGCTGATGCATGCCATGGGCCAGCGCTATCCGGCCGTCCGCGTGCATCTGGTCGAAGCGCTGTCGGGCCACCTGACGACGATGCTCAACGCGCGCCAGCTCGACCTCGCCATCCTGTTTCGCGCCGATGGCGCGCGGCGCTGGAGCGTGGTGCCGCTGCTCGACGAGAAGCTCTATGTGATCGGCACGCCCGAGCTGCCGGGCATGCCGGCGGGCCCGCGCGTGCGGCTCAGCCAGCTGCGCGATCTGCCGCTCATCCTGCCGTCGCCCAGCCATGGCCTGCGGGCGCTGGTCGACGCGGCCTTTGCGCGCCAGCGCATCGCGCCGTGCGTGCACCTGGAAGTGGATGGCTTGTCGCTGCTGATGGATGCCGTGCGCGCCGGCCTGGGCGCCACCATCCAGCCCGGCGCTGCCGCTGCCCGCCTGGCGGCCGGCGAGGTGCGCAGGGTGCTGGTCGCCGACGCCCAGACCGGGCGGCGCAACCTGCTGGCCAGCCTGTCCGACGATGAGCTGTCGCCCGCTGCGCTGGCCGCGCGCGTGGTGCTGGGCGACGTGGCGCGCGCCCTGGTGCGCGAAGGCCGCTGGGTCGGCGCCACCCTTCACAAGAACTGAACACCCGTTGCGCGCGGCGGTCTTGCCGACGGGATGGGGCGTGCCTACAGTGCGCACCATTCCCCCAGGAGGCAAGTTTGGTCGACGTACTCGTCATCGGTGGCGGCAACGCCGCCTTGTGTGCCGCGCTGATGGCGCGCGAGGCTGGCGCCAGCGTGCTGCTGCTGGAGGCCGCGCCGCGCGAGTGGCGCGGCGGTAACTCCGGCCACACGCGCAACCTGCGCTGCATGCACGATGCGCCTCAGGATGTGCTGGTGGACGCCTATCCCGAAGAGGAGTACTGGCAGGACCTGCTGAAGGTGACCGCCGGCAAGACCGACGAGCACCTGGCGCGCCTGGTGATCCGCCATTCCTCCAGCTGCCGTGACTGGATGCGTCGTCACGGCGTGCACTTTCAGCCGCCGCTGTCGGGCGCCCTGCACGTGGCGCGCACCAACGCCTTCTTCATGGGCGGCGGCAAGGCGCTGGTCAACGCCTACTACCGCAGCGCCGCCGAGCTTGGCGTGCGGATTCGCTATCAGGCGCCGGTCGATCGCCTGGAGATCGAGCACGGGCGCTTCGTCGCCGCGCATGTCCAGGGCGAGCGCATCACCGCCAGGGCCTGCGTGCTGGCCGCTGGCGGCTTCGAATCCAACCGCGACTGGCTGCGCCAGGCCTGGGGGCGCAACGAGCGGGGCGAATGGCCGGCGGACAACTTCCTGATTCGCGGCACGGCCTACAACCAGGGCGTGCTGCTGCGGCACATGCTGGACGACCACGGGGCCGACCGCATCGGTGATCCCACCCAGGCGCACATGGTGGCCATCGACGCCCGCGCGCCGCTGTATGACGGTGGCATCTGCACGCGCATCGACTGCGTCAGCCTGGGCGTGGTGGTCAACCGCGACGCCGAGCGCTTCTATGACGAGGGCGAGGACTTCTGGCCCAAGCGCTACGCCATCTGGGGGCGCCTGGTGGCGCAGCAGCCGGGGCAGATCGCCTGGTCGATCATCGACGCCAAGGCCATCGGCCGCTTCATGCCGCCGGTGTTTCCGGGCGTGGTGGCGGCGACCCTGCCCGAGCTGGCCCGCAGGCTGCAGCTCGATGAAGCGGCGTTCGTGCGGACGCTGGACAGCTACAACGCGGCCTGTGTGCCTGGCCGCTTCGATCACACGGCGCTCGACGACTGCCGCACCGACGGCCTGACCCCACCCAAGACGCACTGGGCACGCCCGATCGACACCCCGCCGTTCTACGCCTACGCCGTACGGCCGGGCGTGACCTTCACCTACCTCGGCCTGCGCACCGACGACACGGCCGCCGTACGCTTTGCCGAGCGGCCCAGCGACAACCTGTTCGTTGCCGGCGAGATGATGGCCGGCAACGTGCTGGGACAAGGCTACACGGCGGGCGTCGGCATGTCGATTGGTACGGCGTTTGGGCGGATTGCGGGCGTCAATGCGGCGCGGGCAGCTATCAATAAAGGAGCTTTCCATGGTCTCGCTTGAAGCCCTCGCGCGCGAGGCGCGTGCCCTGGCCAACGGCGAGGTGGTGCCGATGACGGGTGCCGAAACCGAGGTGGCACGCCAGCTCACCATCTGCAACGCCTGTCGCTACTGCGAAGGCTTCTGTGCCGTGTTTCCGGCCATGACGCGTCGCCTCGAGTTCGGCAAGGCCGACGTCCACTACCTCGCCAACCTGTGTCACAACTGCGGTGCCTGCCTGCACGCGTGCCAGTACGCGCCGCCACACGAGTTCATGGTCAATGTGCCGCAGGCCATGGCCACGGTGCGTGGCCAGACCTACGCCGACTACGCCTGGCCGCCGGTGCTGGGCCGCCTGTACAAGTCCAATGGCCTCACGCTGTCGGTGGCGCTGGCGCTGGGGTTGGCGCTGTTCCTTCTGCTGGCCGTGCTGACCAAGGGGTCGATCGGGGAAGTCGGCGTGGGCGGCGACTTCTACGCCATCTTCCCGCACAACCTGCTGGTGTGGTTGTTTGCGCCGGTGTTCCTGTTCGCCGTGCTGGCGCTGGGCATGGGGGTGCGTGGCCTTCTGCGGCAGGTCACGCCCGCCACCGGCGGCGCGGCGGCCGGCGGTGCGGCGGCGGCCGAGGCCGCGCACGATGCGCTGCGCCTGAAGTACCTCGACGGCGGTCACGGTGACGGCTGCCACAACGTCGACGATGCCCATACGCTGAGCCGGCGGCGCCTGCACCACTTCACCTTCTACGGCTTCCTGCTGTGCTTTGCCGCCACCAGTGTGGGCACGCTCTACCACTATCTGCTCGGCTGGCCGGCGCCCTATGAGCTGCCGAGCCTGCCCAAGCTGCTGGGCGCAGCCGGCGGCGTCAGCCTGGTGATCGGCACCGTCGGCCTGTGGCGCCTGAATCGGACGCGCCACCCGCTGCATGGCGACCCGGCGCAGAAGCCGATGGACCTGGGCTTCATCGCGTTGCTGTTCCTGGTGGCTGCCAGCGGCCTGCTGCTGTGGTGGGCGCGCGGCACGGTCGCCATGGCGCTGCTGCTGTGCCTGCACCTGGGGGCGGTGATGGCGCTGTTCGCCACCTTGCCCTACGGCAAGTTCGCTCACGGCGTGTTCCGCAGCGCGGCCCTGCTGCGCTATGCGGTCGAGAAGCGGCAACCCAATCCCATTGGCCTCGGCTCCGAGTGAGCGCGGGCGCTCGATATCCACCGTTCGAAGGAGATCCACGATGAACAAGCGACAACTGATCCGCAGTGCCGGTGCGCTGACCTGCCTGGTCCTGACCGGGGGCGCGGCCAGCGCGCAGGACTTTCCACCCAGGAAGCCGGTGACCCTGGTGGTGGGCTTTGCCGCCGGCGGTGCGGCCGATGGGGCGGCACGCATCATCGCCAAGAAGCTGGGCGAGAACATCGGCCAGACGGTGGTGGTCGACAACAAGGGCGGCGCCGGCGGCAACATTGCCCACCAGTTCACGGCCAAGGGCCCGGCAGACGGCAGCCTGCTGCTGCTCGGCTCGATCGGCCCGCTCACCATCGCGCCGCACCTGATGAAGGTCGGCTATGAGCCATTCAAGGATCTGGCGCCAGTGTCGGGCGGTGTCAACTTCCCCAACGTGCTGGTGGTGCACAAGGGCGTCGGCGTCAAGACCCTGGCCGAATTCGTCGCGCTGGCGCGCAAGCCCGGCGCCAGGGTCGAGTTCGCGTCGACCGGCGCCGGCTCTGCCTCGCACCTGGCTGGCGAGATGTTCAACCAGCAGGCCCAGATCGACATGGTGCACGTGCCGTACAAGGGTGGCGCGCCGGCGTTGCAGGATCTGCTGGGCGAGCGCATCAGCGCCTACTTCGCCGCGCCACCCACGGCCATGCCGCATGTCGAAGCCGGCAAGCTGGTGCCGCTCGCCACCACCGGCCTCAAGCGCCCGTCCTATCTGCCGAACATCCCGACGGTGGCCGAATCCGGGTATCCCGGTTTCGAGGCGTTGAACTGGTATGCCTTCGTCGCGCCGGGCAAGACCCCGGCACCGATCCTCGACCGCTGGAACACCGAGATCGTCAAGGTGCTGAACGACGCCGAGGTGAAGAAGGCGCTGGAGGCCCATGGGCTGACACCGCAACCCACCACGCGGGCCGAGCTGACGGACTTCATGAAGAAGGAGGACGTCAAGTGGAGCGCCATCGTCAAGCAGCGCCACATCCAGGCCAACTGAGCCTAGAAACTGCAGTTGACCGCTTGTGACCTTCGGGCAGGCCGCATCGATGCGGGGTCTTGCGACTTCGATGGCCTTCACCTCTTGGGTGAGCACGCTGCGCACCCGCCCGTACCGCGCTCGGCGTGCCATGCGGCGTTGCTCCTGCTTGCGGGCACCAGCCCGCGGCGGCGTCGCGTCTTGCCTGGCACGCCGATCACGGCACGGGCGGGCGCGTCCAACTGCCGTTTCTAGGCTGCGCCTGCACGCGGCCGCGGACCGTCTGCCATCGTCGGGCGGTCGGCATCCCGTCAGGGCCGCGCGGCCTGGCTGACCGGCACCTGCCGGGGGATGGGCGCCGTCGCTGGAGACTCAGTGCCGGGCGCGCGCCGCTTCGTACAGCGGCAGCACGCGCGGCATGGCGGCCTGCAACTGGCCCATGCGGTCGCCCGCGCTGGGGTGGGTGGACAGAAAGCCCGTCCCGTTGCCGCCGCCGGCCTGCGCCATCTTCTGCCACAGGCTGACGGCGGCGCGCGGGTCGTAGCCGGCGCGCGCGGCCAGCTCCAGCCCGTACAGGTCGGCCTCGCTTTCCATGTGGCGCGAAAACGGCAGGTCCAGCGCCAGCTGCTTGCCCAGGCTGGCCAGCTGCACCGCGCCCTGGCCCACGCCCAGCAGCGCGCCGCCGACGGCGATGGCCAGATCGCCCGCCGCCGCCTGCGACATCTTCTCGCGCGTGTGCTCGCGCAGCGCATGCGCCATCTCGTGGCCCATGACGGCGGCGATCTCGTCGTCGCTCAGGCGCAGCTTGCGGATCAGGCCGGTGTAGAACGTGATCTTGCCGCCCGCCATGACGTGGGCGTTGACGCTGTCCTCGTCGATCAGCACCAGCTGCCAGGGCCAGCGCGCGGCGTCGGGGCGAAACGCCGCCACCTGCGGCACCAGGCGCTGCATGATGGCGTTGACGCGGCCCCATTCCGGCCCGCTGGTCGCCAGCTGGCCTTTCGCGCGCGCCTCGCGGTTCTGCTCGTCGTAGTACTGCAGCGACTGCTGCATCACCTGCTCGGACGACACCAGCAGCAACTGCGAGCGACCGCGGCCTCCGGTGGCGACGCTGCCGCTGGTGGTGCTGGCGCAGCCGGCGGCCAGCAGGGCGGCACAGAGCAAGGCGGCAAGGGTGGAACGCGGTGTCATGCAGCGGTCGGTCGGTGGTGTGGCGAAGCGCGACGGCGACCATTGTGCCGCCACCACCGTTCTCTGTGCAGGGCGCCGCCATGGCGCGGCGGGCAGGTTGGCGGATTCTGTGACAAATGGAGGTCTGGCGCAGGCGGGGTGTGCGCCAACAGCTACAAATACGATAGCGTATGGGACGGGGCGAGTGGGCGCCCTGACCTCACTTGGGCATGGCGCAGTGCCCGCCGCTGGCCGGGCTGCCGGAGCCGGCGGTGATGATGGGCGGCTCCAGCCGCAGGTTGACCGGCGCCGAACTGGCGAAGTCCCAGGCCACGAAGCCGGTCAGCAGCAGCCAGAAGCTCCAGCGGCGCAGGGTGGTGCCTTGCATGTCGATGTCCCCCGTTCTCAGAAACCGAAGCGGCGCCGCACGCGCAAGCCGATCAGGGTGCCGGCAAAGGCCAGCGGCACCCACAGCCAGCCGTGCAGGCTGCCGGTGCTGATGCCGCTGACCATGGCGCCCACGTTGCAGCCAAAGGCCAGGCGCGAGCTGTAGCCCATGATGAATCCCGCCAGCAGGCCGATGGCCCACTGCGCGCCGGTCAGCTGCCGGGGCGACTCCGGGCGCCGCGCCGACACCCACAGCGCGCCGGCCAGGATGCCGATGTTGGTGATGCTGGTCACGTCCAGCAGCAGGGTCTGCTGCAGCCGCTCGGCGTGACCCGGCTCGCTCCAGAAGGCGTTGGCCGACGGCTCGAACGCACCCAGCGCCGTGGCCAGCTTGGCCGCCCACAGGCCGAAGCCGTACACCACGCCCCAGGGTTGGCCGGCGATCAGCAGGTTCAGCGCCGCCAGCAGCGCCAGCCCCAGCGCGCCCCACAGCCAGCGGCGCGGCAGACGGCGCAGGTCCAGGCGCTGGCCGCTCCAGCGGCCCACGCCCAGCGCGATCAGCGCCAGCGCCACCCCGGTGGCGGCCAGCGCGCCGCCGGCGCCGAAGGCGCTCACCAGACCGACCGGCGGCAGCGCGCCCAACGCCAGCCAGTCGTTCAGGTGGGCCGAACCGGCAAAGCTGCCGAGCGCGAACAGCGGCAGGATGGCCATGTTCAGCGGCACCCCCAGCCCGGCCTTGTACAGCGTGCCCGAGCCGCAGCCGTCGGCGATCTGCATGCACAGGCCGAACACGAAGGCACCCACCAGCAGGCTGACCGACAGCGGCCCCAGCGCCGCCGTGGTTTCCGGAAAGCGCGCCAGCAGCGGCATCGACAGCGCCGACAGCAGCGCCAGCAGCAGCAACTGCCCGTATACGCCGGCCGGATCGCGCTGTTCGACCAGCATGCGCCAGCCGGTGGTGAAGCCAAAGCGCGCGCCCGCCAGCACCGCCCCCAGGCCGACGCCCACCAGCAGCAGCAGCGCCTGGCGCGCCGACACCGACCACAACAGCCAGCCGAACAGCGCCAGCACGGCGATCGCCAGCGGCAGGCGTTGCGACCAGCGCGCGGCGCGGGTGGGCGCCGCGGCGTCCAGGGCAGGGGCAAGCGTATTCATGGGGCAGGGGTCCCGAGGTTGCGGTGCGCCCAGGTCAGCAGCGCGTAGCGCAGTTGCTGCCAGCGGCCGGGCTCATGGATCATGGGCAATGGGGCGGATGCGCGCGTCCAGTCCACCATCGAGCCGGGGTACATGCGCACGTTGGGCTGCCCCAGCACTTCGGACAGCACGAACCAGTCGGTGGCCGACCAATGACCGGCGTTGCAGAAGGTGATGATGGCCTGACCCGGCGTGGCATTCAGGGCCTGGGCCTCGCTCTCCAGCGTCGCCTTGTCCAGCAGCGCGGCGCTGCCCAGCTCGAAGAACACCTCGCTGTCCAGGTGCACGGCGCCCGGCAGCGTGCCGCGTGCGCGGGCGTTGTCGTGCGCCAGGCGGCCCTGGAAATACGGCGCCGGGCGCGCATCCACACGCAGCACCTCAGGCTGCGCCAGGCTGGCGCGCACGTCGTCGCGCGTGGCCAGCCACTGCGCCTGCAGGCGCGGCTGCCACTGGCTGCGCGGTGCGCGGGCGGGCTGGTCGCTGACGGGCAGGCCTTCGGCCTTCCAGGCCGTCAGACCACCGTTGAGGATGGACAGGCGGCGCATGCCGAGCGACTTCAGCGTCCAGTAGGCGCGCGCGGCGCCACCGAAGTCGGTGGCGTCGATGCCGGTGTAGACCAGGATGGCGTGGGTGTCCGGCGTCAGGCCCAGCTCCTGCACCAGCTGGGTGAGTTCCGCTGGCGTGGGCGGCAGGCCCAGGTTGGCGTCGCTGGTGCGCCAGCGCCCGTAGGGGGCCGACAGCGCGCCGGGCAGGTGCTGCATGGCGTAGGCCGAGGCTTCGCGCACATCGATCAGCCGCACCACCGGGTCGGTCGCCAGCGCCTTGACCTGTGCCGGCGTCAGCAGCGGCTGGGCAGCCAGCGAGGCGGTGGCCCAGGCCAGGGCAAGCAACAGGAATCGGAGCGGACGGCGCATGGCGGGCACGGAGCAGGGCGATGGAGCAAACCCCGCATTGTCGCGCCGGTCGCGGTGGCGACCAAATACCGAGTCGTCAGAAGCATATGGGGCACCGTCTTGCCCCACATCGGTGCACGCCGGTGTCACGGATGGGACACGGAGGGTGCATGGCGGCGCGACGGTCGCGCCACGCTAAGGGTTTGTCAGGGATGTGGCTGCAGATCAAGCCCGTTAGAGTCTGGCGCACTTTGATGCGGCACAAGGATAGGGTGGACCGAGCGTGCAATTTGTGCAACTGGTGATCAGCGGGGTGGCCCTGGGCTGCATCTATGGTCTGATCGCCCTCGGCTTCGTGCTGATCTACAAGGCCACCGAGACCGTCAACTTCGCCCAGGGCGAGCTGATGATGCTGGGCGCCTTCTGCGGCCTGGCCGGCAGCACCCTGCTGGGCTTTCCGTTCTGGGTGTCGGTGCTGGGCACGCTGGCGGCGATGGCGCTGTTCGGCGTGCTGACCGAGCGGCTGGTGATTCGCCCCATCCTCGGTCAGCCGGCGTTCTCGATCGTCATGCTGACCATCGGCATCGGCTATGTGGCGCGTGGCGCCATCACCATGATCCCGACCATCGGCACTGAAACCCACACCCTGCCCGTGCCCTACAAGGACCAGGTCTGGCGGCTGGGCGAGCTGGTGCTGAGCGCCGAGCAGGTGGTGGTGATCGGTGTCACGGCGGTGCTGTGCGCGCTGCTGTACGCGATGTTCCGTTTCACGCGCCTGGGCATCGCCATGCAGGCCGCCTCGCAGAACCAGCTGGCCGCCTACTACATGGGCATCCCGGTCAAGCGCCTCAACGGTCTGGTGTGGGGGCTGGCGGCGCTGGTGGCGGCCATTGCCGGTCTGCTGCTGGCGCCGATCACGTTCGTCTACGCCAACATGGGCTTCATCGGCCTGAAGGCGTTCCCGGCCGCCGTGGTGGGGGGCTTCGGCAGCCTGCCGGGGGCCATCGTCGGTGGTCTGATCATCGGTGTGGTGGAGTCGCTGGCGGGCTTTTACCTGCCCGAGGGTTTCAAGGACACCGCCGCCTACATCGTGGTGCTGGTCATGCTGATGGTCAAGCCCAACGGTCTGTTCGGCGAGAAGCTGCGCAAAAAGGTCTGACATGCGCTTCATCTTCAAGACCAGCTACGCGCAGGACATCCGTCTGGCCAAGCATGGCGGGCATGTGTTCTGGTATGGCCTGCTGGCGGTCGGCCTGCTGCTGGCGCCCTGGCTGCTGGACGAATACTGGCTGGCGCAGCTGACCTTCGTGCTGATCTACGCCATCGCCGGTCTGGGCCTGATGCTGCTGGCCGGCTTCACCGGGCAGTTCTCGCTGGGGCACGCGGCGTTCCTGGGCGTCGGCGCCTACACCCAGGCCATCCTGACCAACGCCGGCTGGCCGTTTCCGCTGGCCATGCTGTGCGCCGCCGTGCTGGCGGCCGCCGTCGGGGTGGTGGTGGGCCTGCCGGCGCTGCGCGTCAAGGGCATTTACCTGGGCATCGCCACGCTGGCCTTCGGTTTCATCGTCGAGGAGGTGCTGGCGCGCTGGGAAAGCCTGACCGGAGGCAACGCCGGCCTGATGGCGGGTGCGCCGGCGATGTTCGGCTGGACCATCGACTCCAGCGCCGGCTTCTACGCCATCTGCCTGATCACCGCCGTGCTGGCCACCCTGGGCACGCTCAACCTGCTGCGCACGCCCACCGGGCGCGCCTTCATCGCCATTCGCGACTCGGAAATCTCGGCGCAGAGCATGGGCATTCACCTGGCGCGCTACAAGACGCTGGCCTTCGCCCTGTCGGCCGCGCTGGCGGGCCTGGCGGGGGCGCTGTACGCCCACAAGCTGCAATTCCTGTCGCCCGATCAGTTCAACATCCTGCAGTCGATCGACCTGCTGCTGCTGGTGGTGATCGGCGGTCTGGGCTCGGTGCACGGGGCGTTTCTGGGCGCCATCTTCCTGATCGCCATGCCGCAGCTCATTGCGCTCGGCAAGGACTACCTGCCCGAAGCCATCGGTCAGGCGCCCGGCCTGCAGGCGGTGGTCTATGGCGCGGTGCTGATCGCCTTCGTGCTGTTCGAGCCGATGGGGCTGTACGGTCGCTGGCTCAAGATCCGAACCTGGCTGCAGCTGTTTCCCTTCTACCGCCAGGGCATGTTCAAGCGGCAGAAATCGTTCCAGAAATCGGATCGCCTCAAATGACGCCCGATACCCTGCTTTCGGCCCGCAACCTGAGCGTGCGCTTCGGTGGCGTGCTGGCCGTCAATGACGTCAGCTTCGACGTGCGCAAGGGCGAAGTGTTCACCCTGATCGGCCCCAACGGCGCCGGCAAGACCACGGTGTTCAACCTGATCAGCCGCATCTACCAGCCCACCGGCGGCGAGATCGACTATGCCGGGCCGCACGGTCAGGTCAGGCTGACGCAGCAGGCGCCGCACCAGGTGGCGTCGCTGGGCATCGCGCGCACCTTTCAGAACATCGAACTGTTTGAGCACGCCAGCGTGCTGCACAACCTGTTGGTGGGGCAACACACGCACCGGCGCACCGGCTTCTGGAGCGATCTGCTGTTCACACCGGCGGCGCGCACAGCCGAGCTGGCCACCCGTGAGCGCGTCGAACGCGTGATCGACTTCCTCGATCTGCAGCATTACCGCGAAGCGCTGGTGGCGGGCCTGCCCTATGGCGTGCGCAAGGTGGTTGAGATGGCGCGCGCGCTGTGCGCCGAACCGCGCCTGCTGTTGCTGGACGAACCTTCGTCCGGCCTGAACGTCGAGGAAACCGACGACATGGTGTTCTGGATCCAGGACATCGTGCATGAGCTGGGCATCACGGTGCTGATGGTGGAGCACGACATGAGCCTGGTCTCGCGTGTGTCCGACCGCGTGCTGGCCATGAACCAGGGCCAGGTGCTGGCCATGGGCACGCCCGCCGAGGTGCAGGCCGACGCCAGGGTGGCCGAGGCCTACCTGGGCTCGATCGACGACGTCGCCTCGCTGCGGAGGCAGGCATGAGCGAGCCGATCCTGCAGTTGCTCAACGTCGAGAGCTCGTACGGCCCGATCAAGGCGATCCGGGGCGTCAGTCTGCGCGTGGAGCCGGGCCAGATCGCCACCGTGCTGGGCAGCAACGGCGCCGGCAAGAGCACCATCCTTAAAACCATCTCCGGCATCATCGACCCGGGCAAGGGCACGATCCATTTCAGGGGCGAGGACATCACCGCGCGCGACCCGGCGCTGATCGTGCAGAAGGGTCTGTCGCACGTGCCCGAGGGGCGTGAGGTGTTTCCTCTGCTGTCGGTGCACGACAACCTGCTGATGGGCGCCTACACCCGCAAGGATCGCGACGGCGTGGCGCGCGACATGGAGCAGGTTTATGCCTACTTTCCAATCCTGCGCGAGCGCGCTGCCCAGGATGCCGGCCTGCTGTCGGGTGGCCAGCAGCAGATGCTGGCCATCAGCCGCGCGCTGATGGCGGCGCCCGAGATGATCCTGCTGGACGAGCCCAGCCTGGGCCTGTCGCCCAGACTGACCAAGGAAATCTTCGAGATCGTGGTGCGCATCAACCGCGAACGCGGCACCACCATCCTGCTGGTCGAGCAGAACGCCAACATGGCGCTCAATGCCGCCGATTACGGCTACGTGCTGGAGAACGGTCGGATCGTGATGGAGGGCAGCTGCGACGTGCTGCGCGAGAAGGAGGACATCAAGGAGTTCTATCTCGGCATGAAGGACGCCGGCGTGCGCGGCGAGCGGCGCTGGAAGAAGAAAAAGACCTGGAGGTAAGCCCGATGTCCAACCTGTGGGATCTCTCGCACATCCAGCCGCGCGAAGACGTGGTGATCGCCGGCGACACCCTGGCCGCCATGTTCTGGAACAGCGTGGCCGAGCGCGGCCCGCAGGTGTGGCTGCGCGAGAAAGACCTGGGCATCTGGAAGAGCTGGACCTGGACCCAGGTGGGCGAGGCGGTGGCCGAGATCGCCGGCGGTCTGATGAGCCTGGGTTTTGCCCGCGGCGACACCGCCTCGATCCTGTCCAACACCGTGGTGGAGTGGGTGCTGACCGATCTGGCAGTGCTGTCCTGCGGCGGGGTGGCCAACGGCATCTACCCCACCGACGCGGCCAGCCAGGTGCATTTTCTCAGCGAGGATTCACGCACCCGGGTGCTGTTCGTCGAGGATGACGAGCAGCTCGACAAGGCGCTGGAAGTGCGCGACCGGCTGCCGCTGCTGACCAGGATCGTGGTGTTTGACATGACGGGCTTGCGCGATCTGCGCGACGAGGGCGTGATCAGCCTGGATGCGCTGCGCGAACTGGGCCGCGCCTACAACCAGCGCCACCCGGACGAGCTGCAGCAGCGCGTGGCCGCGGTGCGCCCCGAAGACCTGGCGATTCTGGTCTACACCTCGGGCACCACCGGCAAACCGAAGGGCGCCATGCACACCCATGCGGGGCTGGTCTATACAGCGCGCGGCTTCAACACGCTGATCGCGCGCACCGAAGACGATGAGTGCATGTGCTTTCTGCCGCTGTGCCACATCGCCGAGCGCATGGGTGGCGAGTATTTTTCGCTGTACACCGGCGCCAAGCTCAACTTTGTCGAGAACCCCGACACCGTGCCCGAGAACGTGCGCGAGATCGCGCCCACGGCCTTCACCGCGGTGCCGCGCGTGTGGGAGAAGTTTTATTCCGGCGTCACCATCGCACTGAAGGAGAGCACGCGACTGCAGCAGGCGACCTACGCCTGGGCCATCGGCGTGGGGCGCCAGATCACCGAGCGGGTGCTGGCCGGCCAGCCGGTGCCGGGCAGCCTGAAGCTGCGCTTCAGGCTGGCGCGCTGGCTGGCGTTGGACAACGTGCGCAAGCTGATCGGCATTCACCGCGCACGCCTGCTGGTGACGGGCGCGGCGCCGATCTCGCCCGAACTGGTCAAATGGTATCTGTCGCTGGGCGTGCCGATGCTGGAGGTGTGGGGTATGACCGAGACCTGCGGCGCCTCCACCGGCGTGCTGGCCTCGCGCATCAAACCGGGCTCCATTGGCCCGGCCGCCACCTACAACCAGGTGCGGCTGGACCCGGCCACCGGGGAAATCCAGGTCAAGGGCCCCAACGTGTTCGCCGGCTACCTGAACCTGCCTGAAAAGACGGCCGAAACGTTTACCGAAGACGGATGGCTGCGCACCGGCGACGTGGGCACGGTGGATGCCGAGGGCTTCTACCGGATCACCGACCGCATGAAGGACATCATCATCACCGCGGGCGGCAAGAACATCACGCCCAGCGAGCTGGAAAACGAGCTCAAGTTCAGTCCCTACATCACCGACGCCGTCGTCATTGGCGATGCCCGCCCGTACCTGACGGTGATCATCATGATCGACCAGGAGAACGTCGAAAAATTCGCGCAGGACCACGACGTGCCGTTCTCCAACTACGCCAGCCTGACGCGTGCACCCGAGGTGCAGCAGCTGATTCAGGGCGTCATCGACGAGGTCAACCGCAAGTTCGCGCGCGTCGAGCAGATCAAGAAGTTCTTCCTGCTCGACACCCAGCTCACCGCCGAGGACGAGGAACTGACGCCCACCATGAAGCTCAAACGCAAACTGGTGCAGACCAAGTACGCCCAGCAGATCGAGGCAATGTATCGCGGCTGAATCGACCACCGACTTCCTGTACGTCAACCCAGCAAGGAGAGCACCATGACACTGCGAACAAGCCTTCTGGCCGTGGCCGGCATGCTGGCCCTGGCGACACCCGCCCTGGCGCAGACCCAGGGAGTGGGCAAGAACGAGATCGTGCTCGGCACCATCCAGGATCTGTCCGGGCCGGTCGTCAGCCTGTCCAAGCCCGCGCTCGAAGGCATGCAGCTGCGCATCGAGGAAGCCAACGAGCAGGGTGGGGTCCACGGTCGCAAGCTGGTGCTCAAGGTCGAGGACTCGGGCTACGACCCCAAGCGTGCCGTGCTGGCGGCGCAGAAGCTGGTGGACCAGGACAGGATCTTCGCCATGGTCGGCCATATCGGCACGCCCACCAACGTCGCGACGTTCCCGACGCTGTTCAAAAAGAACGTGATCAGCTTCATGCCACTCAGCGCCGGGCGCCAGATGTACGAGCCGCTCAACCGCCTGACGTACTCGTTCATCGCGCCCTACTACGACCAGATGCGCATTGCCGCACCCCGAATGGCGAAGGACAAGGGCGCGAAGAAGGTGTGCACCATCTACCAGGATGACGACTTCGGCCTCGAGGTGCTCAAGGGCACCGAAGATGGACTGAAGGCGGCAGGCATGTCGCTGGTCGAAAGAACCAGCTACAAGCGTGGTGCGACCGACTTCTCCTCCCAGGTGGCCAAGATGAAGGCTGCGGGTTGCGACCTCGTCGTGATGGGCACCACGCCCCGCGAAACCATCGGCACCATGGCGGAGGCGCGCAAGTCCGGCTTCAATGCCACGTTCCTTTCGTCGGCCGCCGCCTACATCAACGCCGTGCCCAAGCTGGGCGGCGCAGCGGTCGAGGGCCTGTACATGGCCATGACCATCAGCGTGCCGTACACCGACTCGCCCGAGCAGCCGATGCGCTTCTGGGCCAACAAGTACAAGACCCGGTTCGACAAGGAGCCGGACACGTTCTCGGCCATCGGCTACGTCATCATGGACGCCTTCATTCGCGCGGCTGAAAAGGCCGGGGCCAACCTGAGCACCGACACGTTCGTGCGCGCCATGGAGAAATCGACCTTCCCCCCCGACATCTTTGGCGGCCCCGAGATGACGTTCTCTCCCACCAAGCACCTGGGCAGTGAGGCGGCGCGCCTGTCGCAGGTCAAGAACGGCAGATGGGCCGTGGTGTCCGACTACACCAAGTGATCGCAGAAACCTTGGATCCCGCATTTCACCTTCAGGAGAACCCCATGAAAGCACGTCTCACCCTCACCGCCCTGGCCGCCGGCGCGTGCGCGCTGGCCCTGAGCGCGCCGGCGCTGGCGCAGTCCCAGGGCGTCAGCAAGACCGAGATCACCGTCGCCACCATCCAGGACCTGTCCGGCCCGCTGGCCGGCTTCGGCAAGCAGGCGCGCAACGGCATGCAGTTGCGTGTCGACGAGATCAACGAACAGGGCGGCATCAACGGCCGCAAGCTGGTGTTCAAGGTCGAGGACTCGGGCTACGACCCCAAACGCGCCGTGCTGGCGGCGCAGAAGCTGGTCAACCAGGACAAGATCTTCGCCATGGTCGGCCACATCGGCACCGCCGCCAACGTGGCCACCTTCCCGGTGCTGTTCCCGAAGAAGGTGATCAATTTTTACCCGCTCACCGGCGCGCGGGAAATGTTCGAGCAGCCCAACCAGAACCTGAAGTACGCCTTCAGCGTGCCCTATTACGACCAGATGCGCACCGGCACGCCACGCCTGGTCAAGGAAAAGGGCGCCAAGAAAGTGTGCGCGATCTACCAGGACGATGAATTCGGGCTCGAAGTGCTGCGCGGTGCCGAGGATGGCCTGAAGACCGTCGGCATGGGTCTGACCGAGAAGACCAGCTACAAACGCGGCGCCACCGACTTTTCGTCGCAGGTGGCCAAGATGAAAGCCGCCGGCTGTGATTTCGTGGTCCTGGGTACGGTGATCCGCGAGACCATCGGCACCATTGCCGAGGCGCGCAAGACCGGCTTTGCGCCGACCTTCCTGGGCAGCACCGCGGCCTATACCGACCTGATCCACAAGCTGGGTGGCAAGGCCATGGATGGCCTGTACGCCACCATGGCGGTGCAGGTGCCGTATCTGGACGAAGCCTCGCAGCCGATCCGCTTCTGGGCCAACAAGTACAAGACCAAGTTCAACGAAGATCCCGGGGTGTTCTCGGTCTACGGCTACCAGATCATGGACAACTTCATTCAGGGGGCGCAACGCGCCGGTGCCAGCCTGACCACCGACAGCTTCATCAAGGCGATGAACAGCGCCGTCATTGCCCCCGACATGTTCGGCAGCGACACCCTGAAGTTCAGCGCCACCCACCGTCTCGGTACCGAGCGCTCGCGCCTGTCGCAGATTCAGGATGGGCGCTGGAAAGTGGTGTCGGACTACTTCAAGTAACCCCCGAAGCGGCGGGTGGGCGCGGCCAACTGCCCTGTTCAGGGTAGCCCGCGCTGCGCGCCATAGCAGAAAGCCGCCCCAGGGGCGGCTTTCTGCTTGGGGGCGGTGAGCGCCAGCAGGGACGCCTGCCGCCTGATGCCAAGAAAACCGCTTTAACGCTTGTCCAGCAAGCGCCAACAGCTATCGTTTTGAGAGTTACGCCGCTTCGTCGGTCCAGGCCTGCGCGGCGATCTGCTCGAACTCCCGGCGCAGCAGGTGCTTTTGCACCTTGCCGGTGGAGGTGGCGGGCAGCTGCTCGACGAAGCGGATCAACTTGGGCACCTCGAAGCCGCCCAGGTGCTGGCGGCAGTGCGTCTGCAACGCGGCTTCATCCACCTCGGCACCGGGTTTCTTGACGACGAAGGCGCACACCGCCTCGGCCCAGCGCGGGTGCGGCAGGCCGATCACGCCCACGCCGGCCACACCCGGATGTGCCAGCAGCACGGCCTCGACCTTGACGCTGGCCACGTTTTCGCCGCCGGTCTTGATCATGTCCTTCTTGCGGTCGAGGAACATCAGCTGGCCGCCCGGCCCCCACTGGCCCAGATCGCCCGTGTGATGCCAGCCAAAGCGCTGCGCGGCGGCGGTGGCCTCGGGGTCCTTCAGATAGCCCAGCATGGCGTTGGCGCCGCGATGCACGATCTCGCCCGGCTCGCCCTCGCCCAGCAGGCGGCCCTCGTCGTCCATCACCGCGGTTTCGTTGTGCGGCAGCGACACGCCCCAGTAGTTGGCGTCCAGCTGCGGATGCTCCAGCGGGCGAAAGCTCATGGTGCCGGGGTACATCTCGGTCTGGCCGGTGGCCAGCATCACGTTGGGCGTCATGCGCCCGGCGATTTGCGCGATCAGCGGCCTGGGGATGGGCGCCATGGCGTAGATGGCCAGGCGCATCGAATCGACGCGGAACGCCGGGTCGGCCAGCAGCGCGGCGTACATCATCGGCAGACCCGTGAACACGGTGTAGCGCTCGCGCAGTATGGAGGCACGCACCTCATCGGGCACGAAGCCGCGCAGCAGCACGATGCAGCCGCCGGCCAGATGCACCGTGGCCGCCAGGCCGTGCTGGGCGCAGTGAAACAGCGGCAGCACACCCGAGAACACGTCCTGCTCGGTCACGGCAAAGCCCGCCATATTGCCCGTCAGCGCGGCGCCCACCGAGGCGTGCGAGTGCACTGCGCCCTTGGGGTTGCCCGTGGTGCCGCTGGTGTACATGATGAGCGCGGGGGCGTTGCTGTCGATATCGATGGCGGGCAGCTCGGCGCTCTGTCCCGCTTCGGCCTGCGCCAGCGTGACGGCGCCGGCGATCGCCGTGCCGGCCTGCGCGGCCATGGTCACGATCAGCGGCACGCCCAGCCTGGTCAGCATGTCGGCCACCCCCGGCGCGGCGTGGAAGGCCTCGTCCACCACCACCGCCGCCACCTCGGCGTGGCGCAGGATGTAGTCGATTCCCGCCACGTCGAGCCGGATGTTCACCGGCACCCAGACGTTACCCGACTTGTGAATGCCGTTGTAGGCCACCACCATGTCGGCCGAGTTGGCGCACAGCATGCCCACCTGCCGGCCGCGGCCGATGGTGCCGATCAGGTGATGGGCAAAGCGCGAGCTGCGCGCGTCCAGCTCGCGGTAGTTGAGCCGCGTGTCGCCATCGACCACGGCGGTGCGCTCGCCGAACTTGAGTGCGCTGCGATGAATGAAATCGCCCAGCGCAACGCGGCGAATGCGGCGCAGGGCATCGGTGGCGGGCATGTCGATCATGAAAGTCTCCGTTGGATGTGGCTTGAAAACGATGAAGAAGCAACTCGCCGCACCGCCACTCAGCGCGCCGGCGCCTGGGCCGCGATGGCACCGCTGATCATGGGCGTGAGCATGCCCTGCGCGCCGCCGTCGCAGGCAATCACGGCGCCGGACACGTAGCTGGCGGCGTCCGACCCCAGGAACATGGCCAGATGGGCGATGTCCTGCGGGGTGCCCATGCGGCCCAGTGGCACCATGGCGCGCAGCGTGGCGTCGCCGTCCTGGATCTGCGGGGCCAGCCGCTGCATGCCTTCGGTGCCCTGGATCGGTCCGGGCGAAATCGCATTCACGCGCACGCCGGCGGGGCCCCATTCCAGCGCCAGCACGCGCGCGAACTGGTCCACGCCGGCCTTGGCCGCCCCCACATGCGCCTGATGCGGCATGGCGACCACCGCCTGCGGCGCAGTGATGAAGATGATGCTGGCGCCGGGCTTGCGCAGGTGTGCGTACGCCTGCCGGGCAACGTGAAAGCTGCCGATCAGGTCGATGTCGACCACCACCTTGAAGGCGTTGGACGACATGCCGTTGACCTCGGCCAGAAAGTTGCCGGCCGCGCCCGACACCAGCACGTCGATCGGCCCGTGCGTGGCGGCGGCCTGCGCCAGCGCGCTGGCCACGCTGGCCTCGTCGCGCACATCGGCCACCAGCCCCAGGGCGCCGTCGCCCAGGGTGGCCACCGCCGCGTCCACATTGGCCTGCTTGCGACTGGCCACCGTGACCCGGGCGCCGGCGCGTGCGAACGCCTGCGCAATGCCCAGGTTGATGCCGGTGGTGCCGCCAAAGACCACGGCATGGCGGCCGCTGAAATCGAATTGAACGTTCATGATCGACCCCGTGGATGGCGGGCACGCTCTATGCGATGCCCCACTGGCGCGCCGCCAGCTCCTTCATGATTTCTTCGGTGCCGCCACCGATGGTGACGACCTTGACCTCGCGGTAGATGCGCTCGCACACCGTGCCGCGCATGTAGCCCATGCCGCCCAGGATCTGCACGCCGGCGTCGGCGCAGAACTGCATCGTCTGCGTGGCCTGGTTCTTCAGGGTGCAGACTTCGGCCACCCAGTCGGGCGAGGCATCGCCGGCGTCGGCGCGCGCGGCCACGGCCTCCAGCCAGGCGGCGGTGGCGCAGATGCGCTGGCGCATGTCGACCAGCTTGTGGCGGATCACCTGGTGCGCCACCAGCGGCTGGCCGAAGCTCTGGCGCTGCTGGGCCCAGGCCAGGGCCTCGTCGTAGCAGGCCTCGGCGTAGCCGATGGCACCCGCGGCCAGGCCCAGGCGCTCGCCGTTGAAGTTGCCCATGATGGCCTTGAAGCCCTGCCCTTCTTCGCCCAGCAGGTAGCGCGCCGGCACGCGCACGCCATCGAAGCGCAGATGAGCGGTGTCGGAGCAAAGCCAGCCCATCTTGTCGAGGCGCGCGCGCGAAAGACCCGCGCTGTCACCCGGCACCAGCAGCAGGCTGATGCCGGAAGCGCCCTTGGATTCACCTGTCCTCACGGCGAGAGTGATCCAGTCGGCGCGCATGCCGCTGGTGATGAAGATCTTCTCGCCATTCACCACGTATTCGTCGCCCTCGCGTCGCGCCGTGGTGCGCAGCTGCGCCACGTCCGAGCCACCGCCGGGCTCGGTGATGGCCAGCGCCGAGATGCGCTCGCCCGCCAGCACCGGCGGCACCACCTCCTGCCTGACGGCGTCGCTGGCCAGCAGCACCACCGGCGGCAGGCCGATGTTGTGCGAGAACAGGCTGGCCTGCACGCCGCCCGAGGTGCCAAAGCGGCACAGCGCGCGCCACATGGGTAGGCGCAGTGCGTAGGGGGCGGGCGTGCCGCCGTATTCCTCCGGGTAGCCCACACCCAGCAGGCCCAGTTCGGCGGCGCGCCGGTACAGGCTGCGCGGGAACTCCCCGGCCGCGTCCCACGCGCTCACGTGCGGCGCGATCTCGGTGCGCGCAAAGCGCTCCACCGTGTCCACCAGCGCGCTGCGCGCCTCGCGCAGTTCGGCGGCGTTCATTTGGCCGACTCCTCGGGTACCGGCGCGGCCAAGCGCAGCAGCACCTGGCCGGGGCTGACCTGCTGGCCCTCGGTCACCAGCAGCTCGGCCACCTGGGCGTCGGCGCGCACCGACAGGCTGTGCTCCAGCTTCATCGACTCGATCACCAGCGCCACCTCGCCGGCGGCCAGGCGCTGGCCCGGCGCGGCGGCGATGCGCACCACTCGGCCGTTGAAGGGTGCGCGCAGCTCGGTGGCGGCCAGCGCCGCGCCCGGCCCGGCCACCGGTTCGAACGACACATCGTCGAACCACCAGTCCACACCGTCCGCCTGCGCGTGCCAGCGGCGCGGCGCATCGGGCCTGGTGCCTGCCACGGCCACGGCGCGCACGCGCCGGGCCACGCCGGCTTCGGTGCAGCGCACGGCGCCGTCGGGCAGAGCTTGCAGATCGATCTGACGCGGCGCTTCGCCCAGCAGCTCCAGGCCGCCGGGGCGCGGGCGCACCGCCAGCGCGCTCACCTCATCGCGGTGCGACAGGCGCAGCGGCGTCGCAAAGGCGCACGGCAGGGTACTGGGTTCACGAGCAAAAATGGCCGCCAGCGCGCACCAGTCATGCGCCAGCAGCTCCTGTTTCAATAGCGATTGGCGCAGCGCATCGCCGTGTTCGGCCAGGAACGAGATCAGTGCCTCGCCGCGCCGAAAACGCGCGTCATCCAGGCAGGCCATCAGAAAGCCGCGGTTGCTGGGCAGGCCCAGCAGCTCGGTCTGCGCCAGCGCGCCCAGCAGGGCGTCGATGGCCGCATCGCGCGTGGGCGCGTGCACGATCAGCTTGCCCAGCATGGCGTCGTAGAAGGGCGTGACCTCGGCGCCGCCTTCGATGGCGTGGTCAAAGCGCAGCGGCGCGCGCTCGAAGGCCGCCGCCGCCGGTGCCGCAAAGTGCGCGATGCGACCGGCGTGGGGCACGTAGTTCTCGTCCTCGGCGCACAGGCGCACCTCGATGGCGTGGCCGTCGAGGCGGACCTGCTCCTGCGCCAGCGGCAGCGCCTCGCCGCGCGCCACGCGGATCTGCCATTCGACCAGGTCCAGGCCCGTCAACGCCTCGGTGACCGGGTGTTCGACCTGCAGGCGGGTGTTCATCTCCATCAAGTAAAAGTCCTGCCCTTCCAGCAGAAACTCGACCGTTCCCGCACCCACATAACCCGCGCCGCGCGCCAGCGCCACCGCGCATTCGCCCATGCGCGCGCGCAGCTCGGGCGAGACGGCCGGGCTGGGCGCTTCCTCGATGATCTTCTGATGGCGCCTTTGCACCGAGCAGTCGCGCTCGCCCAGGTGGATGGCATGGCCGTGCGCGTCGGCAAACACCTGCACTTCGACGTGGCGCGGCTGCAGCACGGCGCGCTCGATCAACAGCTCGCCATTGCCAAAGCCGGCCAGCGCTTCCGAGCGCGCGCTGGCCAGCGCCTGCGGCAGCTGCGCCGCCTCGGTCACCAGCCGCATGCCGCGCCCGCCGCCACCGGACACGGCCTTGACCATCACCGGGTAGCCGATTCTGGTGGCCTCGGCGGCAAAGCGCGCCTCGGACTGGTCCTCACCCGCGTAGCCGGGCAGGCAGGGCACGCCCTGCTTGGTCGCCAGCGCCTTGGCCGCGGCTTTGCTGCCCAGGGCGCGGATGGCGGCGGGCGGCGGGCCGATCCAGGTCAGGCCGGCGTCCTGCACCGCCTGGGCAAAACCGGCGTCTTCGCTCAGAAAGCCATAGCCGGGGTGCACCGCGTCGGCGCCGGTGGCGCGGGCGGCGGCCAGCAGCTTGTCGATGCGCAGATAGCTGTCGGCCGAGCTGTTGCCACCCAGCGCACAGGCCAGCGTGGCTTCGCGCACGTGCAGGGCATTCGCGTCGGCGTCGGAGTGCACGGCCACGGTCTCCAGGCCCATGCGGCGCGCCGTGGCGATCACACGGCGCGCGATCTCGCCGCGGTTGGCGATGAGGATGCGTTTCAAGTCACGCTCCCGGGCGTTTCGCCATGCCCATGGTCTTGGCGATGATGCCCATCATCACCTCGTCGGCGCCGCCGCCGATGGAACCCAGGCGGCCGTCGCGGTACAGGCGCGAGACCCGGCTGTCACTGGCAAAGCCCATGCCGCCCCAGAACTGCAGGCAGGTGTCGGCCACCTCGCGCATCAGCCGCCCGGCCTTGAGCTTGCCCATGCTGGCCCATTGCAGCACGTCGTCGCCGGCGACGTAGCGCTCGCCGGCCTTCCACGTGAGCGCGCGCAGCGCCTCGACTTCGGTCTGCAGCTCGACCAGCTTGAACTGCACCCACTGCTGGTCGAGCAAGGTGGCGCCGAACATCTTGCGCTCGCGCGCCCATTCGATGGTGTCGCGGATGCAACCGTCGAGCGCCGACAGCGCATTGGCCGCCGCCCACAGGCGCTCTTCCTGGAACTGCTGCATCTGGTAGATGAAGCCCTGGCCCTCGGCGCCGATCAGGTTGCGCTGCGGCACGCGCACCTCGTCGAAGTAGATCAGGCCGGTGTCACTGCTGTGCATGCCGATCTTGCGGATCTTGCGCGCCACCGAGATGCCCTTGCGCAGCGGGCCGCCGGGGCCCTCGCGCATGGGCACCAGGATCAGGCTCTTGTTCTTGTGCGGGTTGTCGCCGCCGGTGTTCACCAGCATGCACATCCAGTCGGCCTGCAGGCTGTTGGTGATCCACATCTTCTGGCCGGTGATGACGTAGTCGTCGCCGTCCTTGCGCGCCGTGCTCTTGATGCCCGACACGTCGCTGCCGGCGCCCGGCTCGCTCACGCCGATGCAGCCCACCATATCGCCGGCGATGGCGGGCGCCAGGTACTGGCGCTTGAGCTCGTCGCTGCCAAAGCGCGCCAGCGCCGGCGTGCACATGTCGGTCTGCACGCCAATGGCCATGGGCACGCCGCCGCAATTGATCAGGCCCAGGGTCTCGGCCATCACCATGCTGTAGGAATAGTCCAGCCCCATGCCGCCGTATTCCACCGGTTTGGTCAGGCCCAGCAGGCCCAGATCGCCCAGCCCTTTGAACACCTGGTGGGCGGGGAAGATCTCGGCCTCTTCCCACTCATCGACGTGCGGGTTGATGTGCTCGGCTATGTAGCGCTTGAGCGTGTCGCGGATCTGTTCGTGCTCGTGGGTCAGTTGCATGGGGGTCTCCTGAGGGTGAAATTCACATCCGCGCCACGCCAAACTGCATGGGCCTTGGCGTGTGGGCCGCGCCCTCGGCCAGGGTGTCCAGACAGAAGCGGAGCACGGCACGGGTGTCGCGCGGGTCGATCACGCCGTCGTCCAGCAGCAGGCCGCTGGTGGTGAAGGCGTCCTGCTGGCGCTCGAACATGGCGACCACGGCGTCGAACTGCTTTTGCATCTTGGCCGCATCGGGCTCGATGCCTTTGCGCTTCAACGCCGCTTCGGTGACGATGCGCATGGTGCCGGCGGCCTGCTCGCCGCCCATCACGGCGGTGGCAGCGCCCGGCCAGCTGAACAGGAAGCGCGGCGCGAAGCCGCGCCCGCACATGCCGTAGTTGCCGGCGCCAAAGCTGGCGCCGCACTGGATGGTGAGCTGCGGCACCGTGGCGTTGGTGACGGCCTGGATCATCTTGCTGCCGTGCTTGATCATGCCGGCCTGCTCCACGTCCTTGCCGACCATGTAGCCGGTGGTGTTCTGCAGGTAGATGATGGGGTGGCCCAGCTGGCACATCCACTGGATGAAGTGCGTGGCCTTGTTGGCCCCCTGGTTGTCGATCGGGCCGTTGTTGGTGATGAAGCCCACCGCATGCCCGCCGATGTGCCCCTGCGCGCACACGGTGGCGCTGCCATAGCCGGCCTTGAACTCGTGCAGCGCGCCGCCATCGACCAGCCGCACCGCGACCTCGCGCATGTCCACCGGCTCGCGGTGGTGGGCCGGCATCAGAGTGAGCAGCTCGTCGGCCGGCCAGGGTGGTTCGGATGCTTCTAATTTAATAGCTGCTGGCGCTTGTCCAGCAAGCGCTGGAGCACGATTTGACCATTGAAGATCGCCGATCACCCGGCGCGCCAGGCCGAGCGCCTCGCGGTCGTCGCGCGCCAGGTATTCGCCCAGGCCAGAGACCGTGGTGTGCATCAGCGCGCCGCCCAGCTCCTCCTCGGTGGCGACCTCGCCGGTGGCGGCCTTGAGCAGCGGCGGGCCGGCGAGGAAGGCGCGCGAACGCCCCTCGACCATGATCACGATGTCCGACAGCCCCGGCATGTAGGCGCCGCCCGCCGTGCCCGAGCCGTGCTGGACAGTGATGACCGGAATGCCAGCGGCCGACAGGCGCGCCAGGTTGCGAAACAGCCCGCCACCCAGCACGAAGCCCTCGACCCGGTAGCGCATCAGATCGGCGCCGGCGCTCTCGACCAGGTGGATGAAGGGCAGGCGCTCGCGCAGCGCGATTTCCTGCACGCGCAGCATCTTGTCCAGCCCGCCGGGCTGCACCGCCCCGGCGTCGATGCCCGAGTCGCTGGCCACCACCATGCAGCGCGTGCCAGCCACGAAGCCGATGCCGGCAATCATGCCGCCACCGGGCACCGATTGATCGGGCTCGGGCACGTCGCGCAGATAACCGGCCAGCGCGGCCAGCGGCAGCCAGGGCGCGCCGCGGTCGAGCAGCAGGGCCACGCGCTCGCGTGGCAGCAGCTGGCCGCGCTTGGCAAAACGGGCGGCGGCCTCGCCGGACTTGTCGGCGCTGCGCTGCTCCAGCGCACGCCAGGCTTCGATGCGCGCCAGCATGCGGGCGCGGCGCGCCTGGGCGGTGTCGCTGGCGGCGTTCCAGCTCGATTCAAACAGACTCATGGTGACTCCGGCTCGGCAAACACCTTGGGCGTGACCGCCCTGTGAAAGCCGTTGAAGGGTTTGACGGCGTCGCGCTGGCGCACCGATGCGCCTGGCACGCCCATGGGCCAGCCCATGCGCACCTGAGGGCGCGCGCCATCCACGCGCAACACGCTGCCGCTGATGAAGCTGGCCGCCGGGCTGAGCAGAAAGGCGATCGCCGCCGACACCTCGGCCTCGGTGCCGAAGCGCCCCAGCGGCACCGTCTGGCGCATGGCGCGCAGCATGGCACCGGCCTCGGGCGGGTAGTGGTCCATGCCGCTGGAGGCGATGTAGCCCGGCGCCACCGCGTTGACGCGCACGCCGTGCGCCGCCCACTCGACCGCCGCGGTTTCGGTGAAGCTGACCATGCCGGCACGCGCCGCACCGCTGTGGCCCATGCCCGGCATCGAGCCCCACATGTCGGCCACGATGTTGACGATGGCGCCGCCGTGCTGCCGCATCGACTGCGCAAAACACTCGCGCGCCACCAGAAAGCCGCCGGTCAGGTTGGTGGCCACCACCGCGTCCCAGCCCTTGGCGCTGATTTTTTCCAGCGGCGTCATGTATTGGCCGCCGGCGTTGTTGACCAGGCCGTCGATGCGCCCGCGTCCGGCCACCACGGCGCGCACCGTTTCCTGCACGGCGCCTTCCTGACGGATGTCGCAGGCCAGCCAGCACACGGCGCCGCCGTCCTGGGTGATCTCGTCGGCGGTGGCGCGCAGCTTGTCGGCGTTGCGCCCCACCAGCACCACGTGGGCGCCCAGCGCTGCCAGCTCATGCGCGCTGCAGCGGCCGATGCCCGAGCCACCGCCGGTGACGACGATGGTCTGCCCCGCCAGCAGGCGGGGCGCAAACACGGATTGGTACATCTAGCGATCTCCAAGGAAAAGGCGCAGCGCCTGTTCGGTCAGTTCATCGAGCGACAGCGGGCCGCGCGGATCGAACCACTGCACCGTCCAGTTGAGCGCGCCGAAGATGAACAGCCGCGCCACCTCCGGCCGCGCCCGCAACGATCCGCTGCGGCGCAGGCTGCCCAGCACCGGCATCCAGGCGGCTTCGTAGCGGTCTTTCAGTGCGCCGATGCGCGCGCGCTGTTCGGGCGTGAGCGCGCGCCACTCGTACAGCATGACCGGGATGAAGTCGCTGGCCGGCCCCACCAGCACCTCGAAGTGGTGGCGGATCAGCGCCCGCAGCCGCTCGCGCGCCGTGGGCCGCGGCCCCAGCGCCTGCAGCGCCTGTGCCTGCGCCTGGGTGACCATGGCCATGCCGTCGTGCATGACGGCGTACAGCAACGCGCTCTTGCTTTCGAAGTAGTAGAACGGCGAGCCGCTCTGCATGCCCGCAGCAGCGGCGATGTCGCGTGTGCTGGTGGCGTCGAAACCCTGATGGCGAAACAGCCGCGCCGCCGCGCGCAGAAGCTCGGCACGGCGCTGGCTTTCGTCGCGCTCCTGCGCGCTCTTGCGCGGGCGCCCGCGGCGCGGAGCGTGCGGCGCTGGGTCCTGGACGCTGGGAGGGTTCATCCCTCAAGCGTAGCAGAGCGCTTTTATTTAATCAAGCGATTGCTTGGTAAAAATAAGGTGCGTGGCCAAGGGTGGCCAGGGCGCCTTCAGTGCCCGTCGAAGGTCACCAGCGTGAACAAGGGCAACCCGGCGGCGGTCAGCCGAGCCGACCCTCCCAGTTCCGGCAGCTCGACGATGGCGGCGCCCTCGGTCACGTGGGCGCCGAGCTTCTGCAGCAGGCGCCAGCCGGCCAGCATGGTGCCGCCGGTGGCGATCAGGTCGTCGATCAGCAGCACGCGCTGGCCGCGTTGCACGGCATCGGTGTGCAGCTCCACCGTGGCGCTGCCGTATTCGAGCTCGTAGGTTTCCTCGACCGTGGTGAAGGGCAGTTTGCCCTTCTTGCGAATCGGCACGAAGCCGACGTTGAGCTCGTAGGCCACCACGCTGCCCAGAATGAAGCCGCGCGCATCCAGGCCGGCGACGACGTCGGGGCGCAGCGCAGGGTCCATGTAGCGGTGCACGAAGGCGTCGATGAGCACGCGAAACACCTGCGGGTTCTGCAGCAGTGGCGTGATGTCGCGAAACTGCACGCCCGGCGCCGGCCAGTCGGGCACGGTGCGGATGTGCTGGCGCAGGTAGTGCGAGACGAAAAAGGCGGTGCTCATGGCGCCATTATCGGGCGCCATCAGGTGGCCAGGGCCTGCTCCGCCCGTGCCAGCGCCTCGGGGCGGCCGGACAGCAGAAGGACCTCGCCGCCTTGCAGGACGATCTCGTTTTCGGGCGTCGCCGGCGTGCCCGTGGGCAGTCGCAGACTGATGGCGCGCAACTCGCCCAGCTGCACCAGCATGTCTCCCAGGGCCTGTCCGGCCATCGACGCCGGTACCGTGAACACGCCCAGGCGCATCTCTTCCATCGGGTCGGCGCTGGCGTCGTCGGTGGCGCCGGGAAAGAAGCCGCGCAACATGCCGTAGCGCTGTTCGCGCTGCTCCTGCACCAGGCGCGCCACACGCCGCACCGGCGTGCCCGACAGCGCCAGCGCATGGCCGGCCAGGATCAGCGCGCCCTCCAGGCCTTCGGGCACCACCTCGGTGGCGCCGGCGGCGCGCAGTTTGTCGAGGTCGCGGTCGGTCTGGGTGCGCACGATCACCGGTACCTTGGGCGCATGCGCGCGGATCGCCGCCAGCGCCTTGAGCACGCTGGGCGGATCCAGATAGGTCAGGGCCACCGTGCTGGCACGCCCCAGACCGGCAGCAACCAGCGCCGCCGTGGTGGCGGCGTCACCGAACACCACGCTGTCGCCGGCGGCGGCCGCCAGGCGCACCCGGTCGGGGTCGATGTCGAGCGCGATGAACGGAATCTTCTGCTGCCGCAGCAGGCGCGCCATGGCCTGGCCGCTGCGGCCATAGCCGCAGATCAGCACATGGCCGGCGGCGTCCATCGACTGGCGGGCAATGCGGGTCACGTGCAGCGACTGCAGCATCCATTCGCTGGCCACCAGACGCAGCACGATGCGATTGCTGCCCAGGATGATGAACGGCGTGGCCAGCATCGACACCACCATGGCGGCCAGGATCGGGTTGAACAGCTCCGGCGCCAGCAGTCCCTGACGGTTGCTGAGCGTCAGCAGCACGAAACCGAACTCGCCCGCCTGCGCCAGGTACAGGCCGGTGCGCAGCGCCGTGCCGGCGCTGGCGCCCAGCAGGGCGGCCATGCCCGTCACCACGGCCAGCTTCAGCAGCAGGATCAGCGCCAGCAGAATGAGCACCACCGGCCATTGCAGCAGCACCAGGCGCCAGTCCAGCAACATGCCGATGGTGATGAAGAACAGGCCCAGCAGCACGTCGTGGAAGGGACGGATTTCGGCCTCCACCTGGTACTTGAACTCGGTCTCTGCGATCAGCATGCCGCAGATGAAGGCGCCCAGCCCCAGCGAAAGGCCCGCCTGTTCGGTCAGCCAGGCCAGCCCCAGGGTCATCAGCAGCAGGTTGAGCACGAACAGTTCCTGGCTGCGGCGGCGCGCCACCAGGGTCAGCCACCAGCGCATCACCCGCTGTCCACCCCACAGCAAGATGGTGATCAGGCCCACCGCCTTCAGTCCGGCCACGGTCAGCTCGGCCAGCAGGTTCTCCGGGCTCGAACCGAGCGCAGGGATCAGCACCAGCAGCGGCACCACCGCCAGGTCCTGCAGCAGCAGCACGCCGATGACGCGCTGGCCGTGCTCGGACTCCAGCTCCAGCCGGTCGCTCATCATCTTGACCACGATGGCGGTGCTGCTCATGGCCAGCGCGCCGCCCAGCGCCAGCGCACCCTGCCAGCTCATCGGCCAGTGCTGCGGCAGCAGCCAGGCCAGCAACAGGGCGCCGCCGGTCACCACGGCCATGGTTCCCAGCACCTGCGCCAGACCCAGGCCGAACACGTGCTGGCGCATGGCGTGCAGCTTGGGCAGGTTGAACTCCAGCCCGATCACGAACATCAGGAACACCACGCCGTACTCGGCCAGGTGCTTGATGCCCTCGGCATCCTGACCGACCGCCCAGCCCAGCGTGTGCGGCTCGATCAGCACACCCACCACCAGGTAGCCCAGGATGGCCGGCAGGCGCGCCCAGCGGCAGGCCGCCACGCCCAGCACGGCGGCGGCCAGGTACAGCAGCGTCAGCTCCAGGGGCTCCATGCCCGCATGCTACCGTGGTGTGGTGCGCCGCCATGGCGGGTCCACTGAAACACTGAAATCGGATCGGCGCCGTCCGCCCGATGCGGGCACGCTGCGGCGTTGCCAATGCTCGCCACAGCACGGGCTGTGGCTGCGCTTTGCGCCTTGCATCGCCTCCCGTCTCGGGTGTCCCTCGCCGCCCATTTCAATGTTTCAGTGGACTGGCACTTTCAGCGAGTCGCTGAGCGGCTCGATGCAAGCGGGCGCAACGCCACAGGCAGTCGCTCAGCGGCTCGCCCAAAGGGAGCCCCCGGAAGGCGCCCATGCCGCGTTGCAGCCCTGGCCAAGGGATCAGCCATGGGCTTCGGGCTGCGCCTTGTCTGGACGCCTTCTGGGGCTCTGAAAGCACAAGCCATGGCAGCGCACCACACTAGAATCCTGCGATGCACTTCGACCCTGCCCAGGCGCTGCGTCTGGCCCGTGAGACGCTGGACATCGAGGCCGCGGCCGTGGTCGGCCTCAAGGCGCGGCTGGGCGACGGCTTTGTCCGTGCCGTGGCGTTGATGCTGGCGGCGCGTGGGCGGGTGGTGGTGATGGGCATGGGCAAGAGCGGCCATGTCGGTCGCAAGATCGCGGCCACGCTGGCGTCCACGGGTACCCCGGCCATGTTCGTGCACCCGGCCGAGGCCAGCCATGGCGATCTGGGCATGATCCAGCCACAGGACGTGGTGCTGGCCATCTCCAACAGTGGCGAAAGCGACGAGCTGGTCGCCATCCTGCCGCTGGTCAAGCGGCTGGGGGCGCCGCTGGTGGCGATCACCGGCCGCGCCGACTCCACGCTGGCGCGCCATGCCGACGCCGTGCTCGACGGCAGCGTCGAAAAGGAAGCCTGCCCGCTCAACCTGGCGCCCACCGCCAGCACCACGGCGCAGCTGGCGCTGGGCGACGCACTGGCGGTGGCCCTGCTCGACGCGCGCGGCTTCCGGGCCGAGGACTTTGCCCGCTCGCACCCGGGCGGCGCCCTGGGCCGACGGCTGCTCACGCGGGTGGCCGATGTCATGCGCGCTGGCGACGAGGTGCCGCGGGTCGGTCCGGAGGCCAGTTTCAGCGCACTGATGCGCGAAATCACGCACAAGGGGCTGGGCGCCTCGGCCATCGTCGACGCCGACGGCCGGCCGGTGGGCATCTTCACCGACGGTGACCTGCGCCGCCTGGTCGAGACCGGGCGCGATCTGCGCGCGCTCACCGCCCGCGAGGTGATGCATCCGCGGCCGCGCCACATCCGCGACGATGCGCTGGCCGCCGAAGCCGCCGAGGCCATGGAAACGCACCGCATCACGGTGCTGCTGGTGCTGGATGCGGGTGGGCGGCTGGTCGGCGCGGTCAACAGCAACGACCTGATGCGCGCCAAGGTGATCTGATGGAGCCCACGCCCGCAGCGCCTGCACTGACCTGGCCGCCGACCCTGCTGCTGCGCGCGCAGGCAGTGCGCGTGGCCTTCTTCGACGTCGACGGTGTGCTGACCGATGGTGGCCTGTACTTCAGCGCCGAGGGCGAGACGCTCAAGCGCTTTCACACCCTGGACGGCCACGGCATCAAGCTGCTGGCCCGCGCCGGCATCACGCCCTGCGTCATTTCGGGGCGCGACTCGGCGCCGCTGCGTGTGCGTCTGCAGGCGCTGGGCGTGACCCATGTGCGCCTGGGCACCGAAGACAAGCTGCCGGCGGCCAGCGACCTGCTGGCCGAGCTGGGGCTGGACTGGTCGCAGGCCGCGGCCATCGGCGACGACTGGCCCGACCTGCCGTTGCTGCGCCGCGCGACCCTGGCCTGCGCGCCGCCGGGCGCCCATGCCGAGGCCCGGGCCTGTGCGCACCACGTGACGGTGGCGCGTGGTGGCGAAGGTGCCGCGCGCGAGTTCTGCGATTTGCTGCTGGTGGCCGTGGGGCACTACCGCCGCCTGCTGGACGCCCAGCACCGGGGTGGCGCGACATGAACAGGGCGCGACTGTGGCGCCATGGGCGCGAACAACTGGCGGCCTGGCTGCCGGTGCTGGTGATGATGCTGTTCGCGCTCGGCAGCTGGTGGCTGGTGCGCAGCGCCCCGCGCATCGGCCCGGCGGACGGCGGGCCGCCACCGTCGGCCGAGCCGGACTACTTCATGCGTGAGTTTTCCGTGCGCAGCTTCGATGCCGATGGACGCCTGACATCCGAGCTCGTCGGCGTCGAAGGTCAGCACCATCCGCTGACCGACACGCTGGCGGTGCAGCAGCCGCGCATCCGTTCGTTCGACGAGCAGGGCAACCCCACGCTGGCTTCGGCCCAGCGCGCGCTGGCCAAGGGCGACGGCTCCGAAGCCGAACTGTTCGGCAAGGCGCGCGTGGTGCGCGAGGCCGTCACGTCATCCGACGGCCGCGTGGTGCCGCGCATGGAATTCCTGGGTGAATACCTGCACGCCTTCATCGATGAGCATCGGGTCAGCTCGAACCAGCCGGTCGAACTGCGGCGCGGTGCCGACGTGTTCACCGGCAACGAGTTCGCCTACGACGATCGCCGCGGTGTCGCCGATCTGAGCGGTCGGGTGCGCGGCGTGCTGCAACCGCGGCGCTGAGCCGATCGCCCGCACCACGATGGCCAGGCTGATCTTCATCACCGGCGCCTCCAGCGGCATCGGGCAGGCGCTGGCCGAACGCTGCCATGCCGAAGGCTGGCATCTGGCCCTGGTGGCGCGCCGTGCCGACGATCTGCGAGCCTGGGCGCAGGCTCGTGGCTGGTCGGCCGAGCGCTGGCGGGTCTACCCGGCCGACGTGGCCGACATCGACAGCATCGTCGCCGCCGGCCAGGCCTGTCTGGCGCAGCAGGGTGTGCCCGACGTGGTGGTGGCCAACGCCGGCATCAGCGTCGGCATGGATACCGCCGAGCGCAGCGACCTCGCCGTCATGGCGCGCACGCTGGCGGTCAACAACGTCGGCATGGCGGCGACGTTCCAGCCTTTCGTGGCGGCGATGCGCCAGCGCGGCAGCGGCACCCTGGTGGGCATCGCCAGCGTGGCCGCGATCCGTGGCCTGCCCGGCCATGGCGCGTACTGCGCCAGCAAGGCCGGCGTGGTGGCGTATTGCGAAAGCCTGCGCGGCGAGCTGCGCGGCAGCGGCGTCAGGGTCGTCACCCTGCTGCCGGGCTACGTCGATACGCCGCTGACGCGCAAGAACCGCTATCCGATGCCGTTTCTGCTGTCGGCCGACCGTTTTGCACAGCGGGCGTTGCGTGCCATCGAACAGGGCGTGAGCTATCGCGTGATTCCGTGGCAGATGGCGCTGGTCGCCAAGCTGTTGCGCGTGTTGCCGAACGCGTGGTTCGACCGTCTGCTGAGCGGCCGGCCCCGCAAGGCGCGCGCCGACCAGGGTTCGGCCACGGGGTCATGAGCCCTGCAACGGCCGTGAACCGCTGGCCGACTGCGGGCGGTTTGAATCCCTCCAGGGTCGCGCAGCGTCGCTGACCTTCGTTTGCTGGGTCGGCACGCGCTGCACCCGCGCGCGCCGCACCGTGGCGTTGTGTCGGCCACACCGACCACGTTACGGACGGGTGTGTTCAAGGGCCGCAGCCAAGATGAAAAAAAGGCTCCTTGCGGAGCCTTTGGTATCGATGGCGCGAAAGCAGCGCGGGGACGATGCTTATTCGTCGTCGCGGCCGCCGCCATAGCCGCCGTCCTGGCGGCCACCGCCGTAACCGCCCTCACGCCGCCCGCCGCGCGGACCGGAGCCGTAGGGGCTGCGGAAGTTGCCGTCCTGGCCGCCGCCGTAACCGCCTTCGCGTCGGCCGCCGTAGCCGCCACCGGAGTCGCCGCCGCCGTAGCCACCGCCTTCACGCCGGCCGCCGCCGTAGCCGCCGCCGCCTTCACGCCGGCCGCCGCCGTACCCACCGCCACCGCCGCCGCCATAGCCGCCGCCGCCGTAGCCACCGGAACGGGGCGGACGCGCTTCCATCGGGCGCGCTTCATTGACGACCACGTTGCGGCCACCCAGCGACTGGCCGTTCATGCCGTTGATGGCGGCCTGCGCCTCGGCGTCACTGCCCATCTCGACGAACCCGAAGCCCTTGGAGCGGCCGGTGTCGCGCTCCATCATCACCTTGGCGCTGGTGACCGAGCCGAAAGGTGCGAAGGCCTGCTCCAGATCGGCGTCACGCACGCCATACGGCAGGTTGCCGACGTAAAGTTTGTTGCCCATTGAAAGGGACTCCTCAAAAACAAATGAAAAGCGATGGAGTCCGCGAAACGCCTTCACCGAACCTTGGCACGGCCAAGAAGGGCAACTGAGACTGTGAAATCACCGCAAAAGCCACGTGGAATGCCCCAACCGCTGGGACACCCGCGCGATTATGCGTCAGAACTGCGAAAGTCAAGCGCGCGATTTTTGGTTGATAAAAAAACTCAGGTATTTGCGACGGGGGCCGGTTCACGGTCGGCGCGGTGGGCCCGCGCCTACAATCGGCCGCCATGTTCCGGTCGCGCGCCGTCGCTGCACTGTGGTTTTTTGCTATTGAATAAATAGCTTCTGGCGCAGACCTGTCAAGCCCGATGGCGATTTTGTCTGTATTCGCCACGCCCTTCCCCATGGAAACCTTTCTCGTTGCCACCGGAATCGTCGCGCTGGCCGAAATGGGAGACAAGACGCAGTTGCTGGCCCTGCTGCTGGCGGCGCGCTATCGCCGGCCCTGGCCGATCGTGTGGGGCATTTTCATCGCCACCGTGGTCAATCATGCGCTGGCCGGCGCGCTCGGCCATGCGGTCACCCGCGTGCTGGGGCCGGAGCTGCTGCGCTGGGTACTGGGGGCATCCTTCATCGCCATGGCGGTGTGGATGCTGATGCCCGATCGGCTGGACGATGACGGCACGCCGGCCGCCGCCCCGCGCCTGGGGGTGTTCGGTACCACCGTGCTGGCGTTCTTCCTCGCGGAAATGGGCGACAAGACGCAGATTGCCACCGTCGCCCTGGCGGCCCGGCACCCGCACTGGCTGGCTGTGGTGGGCGGCACCACTCTGGGCATGATGCTGGCCAACGCGCCGGTGGTGTGGTTCGGCGACCGGCTGCTGCGCCGGCTGCCGGTGCGCGCCGTGCATGGGGTGTCGGCGCTGATCTTTCTTGCACTGGGTGTGCTGGCATGGCTGGGGTGGGACAATTGAGGCCGCTTGCACCGCACCGCCATGGCGAAGAGGTTCCCTCTCCGGCCGGCGCACCCCGAGCGCATCTGCTGGGGTTGTGACAAGTACTGTCCGGCCGGCGCCACGGCCTGCGGCAACGGCTCCGACCGCACGCCCCACCCGGCCGAGCTGTTCGGCGACGACTGGCACACATGGCAGCCGCCGGTCGAAGGTGGCGCGGCCGAGATGGCGTCGCCCGACGTCGACGACCCCAGCCGCGACGCGCCCGTTGCGGGCGGCGCTGGCCCGCGCTGACGCCTGCCGCTATACTTTGGCCCCATCCAGCGCCGATTTGCCTCTGCTTGCGGGCGCTCTACAAATACCGCTAAATCCGAGACACGCATGCAACCCGGTTTCGATTTGGCGAAGCCGGGTTTTTTGTTGCCATGTCCTTGTTCGTCACGCCGCAGTCCATGCATTTCGAGGCGCCTCTGCCACTGCAGAGCGGCGCCTCGATCGGCGGCTACGACCTCCGCTACGAAACCTACGGCCAGCTCAACGCCGAGCGCAGCAACGCCGTGCTGATCTGCCACGCGCTCAACGCCTCGCACCATGTGGCCGGGGTGTACGAAGGGCAGGAACGCAGCGAGGGCTGGTGGGACAACATGATCGGCCCCGGCAAGCCGGTCGACACCGACCGTTTCTTCGTCATCGGCATCAACAACCTGGGCTCGTGCTTCGGCTCCACCGGGCCGATGCACGTCAACCCCGCCACGGGCCGCGCCTGGGGCGCCGACTTTCCGGTGGTGACGGTGGAAGACTGGGTCAACGCGCAGGCGCGGCTGCTCGATCGCCTGGGCATCGGCTCACTGGCCGCCGTCATGGGGGGCAGCCTGGGCGGCATGCAGGCGCTCAGCTGGACGCTGCAATACCCCGAGCGCGTGCGCCACGCCGTGGTGGTGGCCAGCGCGCCCAACCTGTCGGCCGAGAACATCGCCTTCAACGAGGTGGCGCGGCGCGCCATCGTGACCGACCCGGACTTCCATGGCGGCCACTTCTATGCTCAGGGTGTGCTGCCGCGGCGCGGCCTGCGCATCGCCCGCATGATCGGCCACATCACCTACTTGAGCGACGACGTGATGAACGAGAAGTTCGGCCGCGAACTGCGTCAGGCCGTGGCCCAGCACGCCAGCGGCTACCGCTTCAGCACGCAGGACGTGGAGTTCCAGATCGAGAGCTACCTGCGCTACCAGGGCGACAAGTTCAGCGAATACTTCGACGCCAACACCTACCTGCTGATCACCCGCGCGCTCGACTACTTCGACCCGGCGCGCGCCGTCGGCGGCGACCTGACGGCGGCGCTGGCGCACACGAGGGCGCGCTTTCTGCTGGTCAGCTTCAGCACCGACTGGCGTTTTTCGCCTGCGCGCTCGCGCGAGATCGTGCGCGCGCTGCTGGAAAACCGGCGCGACGTCAGCTACGCCGAGATCGACGCCCCGCACGGGCACGACGCCTTCCTGCTGGACGATCCGCGCTACATGGGCGTGGTGCGCTCGTACTTCGAGCGCATCGCGCAGGAGCTGAAGGCATGAGCGCGCCGGGCCGCTCCCAAGCGCGAATCCCGCAGCGCGTCAGCGCGGAGGGATACCGAATGAGCGCGCCGGGCCGCTCCCAAGCGCGAATCCCGCAGCGCGTCAGCGCGGAGGGTTGTTCCCTGAGCGCGCCGGGCCGCTCCCAAGCGCGAATCCCGCAGCGTGCAGCGCGGAGGGATGTTCCATGAGCGACGAACCGATCCGCCGCGTCATCGCCGGTCTGGTGCCCGAGGGTGCGCACGTGCTCGACCTGGGCTGCGGCGATGGCGCGCTGCTCGACCATCTGCTGCGCCAGCGCCGCTGCACCGGCTACGGCATCGAGATCGACGACGCCAACGTGCTGGCCTGCGTGCAGCGCGGCGTCAACGTGCTGCAGCTCAACCTGCACCAGGGCCTGGCCGCCTTCCAGGACCAGAGCTTCGACGTGGTGCTGCAGATCGACACCCTGCAGCACCTGCGCAACGCCGAGGTCATGCTGCGCGAAACCGCGCGCGTGGGGCGCATCGGCATCATCGCCTTCCCCAACTTCGCCCACTGGCCCAACCGCCTGAGCGTGCTGCGCGGGCGCATGCCGGTGACGCGCCGGCTGCCCTACCAGTGGTACGACACGCCCAACATCCGCGTCGGCACGTTCAAGGACTTCGAGGCGCTGGCGCGCAAGAACGGCCTGCAGCTGCTGGACGCCTTTGGCCTGGAGGAGGGACGGGTGGTGCGCTGGCTGCCCAACGCCCGCGCCAGCACGGCGGTGTTCAAGCTGGCGCGGCGCTGACGGCCGCTCAGCCGCGCACGCGCGCCAGGCGCTGACCGGCGGTCAGCATGTCGCCGGGCGCGGCCAGGCATTCCAGGGTGCCGGCGCAGGGTGCGCTGACCACGGTTTCCATCTTCATGGCTTCCAGCGTGACGATGGCTTCGCCGGCCGCCACCGGCTCGCCCGTCTGGCGGTGCCAGCGCACCAGGCTGCCGGTGAGCGGCGCCAGCACATCGCCCGCCTCGGCCGTCGGGGCGGCGCTCGGGGGGGCGGCGGGGGCAGCGGCAGCGCCGACGCCCAGCGCCAGACCAGCGGGTAGGCCCAGGCTCAGGCGCCGGCCGTCCACTTCGATGAAGCTGCGCAGCAGCGGGGCGTGATCGGGGTCGTCGGCGCGCGGTGCCGGCTCGAAGCTGGCCTGCTGCTCGGTTTCGATCCAGCGCGTGTGCACCTGCAGGCCGTCGGCGCCGACGAACGCCGGGTCGTCGACCACCGCGCGATGGAACGGCAGCACCGAGGCCACGCCCTCGATCCGGCATTCGGCCAGCGCCCGGCGCGCGCGCGCCAGCGCCTGCGCGCGCGTGGCGCCGGTGACGATCAGCTTGGCCAGCAGCGAGTCGAAGCTGCCCGGCACCGTGCTGCCGGCGGCAAAGCCGGTATCGACCCGCACGCCGGGGCCGGCCGGCAGGTCGAAGCGCGTGATGCGCCCGGGCGTGGGCAGGTAGCCGCGGCCCGGGTCCTCGGCGTTGAGGCGGAATTCGAAGCTGTGGCCGCGCACCGGCGGCGCCTGGGTGAACGACAGCGGCAGGCCGTCGGCCACGCGCAGCTGCTCGAGCACCAGATCGACGCCGCTGGTTTCTTCGGTCACCGGGTGCTCGACCTGCAGGCGGGTGTTGACTTCGAGGAACGAGATCTGGCCGCTCTGCCCGAGCAGGAATTCCACCGTGCCGGCGCTTTCGTAGCCGGCGGCGGCGCAGATGTCGCGCGCCGCCTGATGCACCTGGGCGCGCTGGGCGTCGCTCAGAAACGGCGCCGGCGCTTCTTCCACCAGCTTCTGGTGGCGCCGCTGCAACGAGCAGTCGCGGGTGCCGAGCACCACCACGTGGCCGTGCCGGTCGGCGATGACCTGGGCCTCGATGTGGCGCGGGCGATCCAGAAACTGCTCCAGAAAGCACTCGCCGCGCCCGAACGCCGCCGTCGCTTCGCGCACCGCGGATGCGTACAGCTCGACCACTTCGTCCATCTGCCAGGCCACCTTCAGGCCCCGGCCGCCGCCGCCGTAGGCCGCCTTGATCGCCAGCGGCAGGCCGTGCCGGCGGGCAAAGGCCAGCACCTCGTCGGCGCTGCCCACCGGCTCGGCGGTGCCGGCCACCAGCGGCGCGCCCACCTGCAGCGCGATGCGGCGCGCCGCCACCTTGTCGCCCAGCGCCTCGATGGTTTCCGGGCGTGGCCCGATCCAGGTCAGGCCGGCCGCCAGCACCGCGCGCGCAAACTCGGCCCGCTCGGACAGAAAACCGTAGCCCGGGTGCACGGCGTCGGCGCCGGACTGGCGGGCCACGGCCAGCAGCCGGTCGATGGCCAGGTAGGTGTCGGCCGGGCGTGTGCCCGGCAGCGCCCAGGCTTCATCGGCGGCGCGCACGTGCAGGGCGTCGGCGTCGGGGTCGGCGTACACCGCCACCGAGCGCACGCCGTAGTCGCGGCAGGCGCGCGCGATGCGCACGGCAACTTCGCCGCGGTTGGCGATCAGGACCTTGGCAATCATGCGGGCTTCTCCGGCAGGGTGTCGTGGGCATCGCCCAGTTCGGCAAACGGGGCGACGAGGCGAAAGCGCAGCTGGCAGCCGGCGGCAAGCTGGGCCGCCAGCGGCAGGTGGTGGCGGGCGACGGCGGCGATCACCGGGTAGCCGCCGGTCAGCGGGTGGTCGGCCAGGAACAGCACCGGCTGGCCACCGGCCGGCACCTGGATGGCGCCGGTGACCGTGCCTTCGCTGGGCAGCTCGTCGTGGCGCGCGCGCGCCAGCGGCTCGGCGCCGTGCAGGCGCAGGCCGATGCGGTTGGACTGCGGCGTGACCTGCCACGGCTGCTGCGTCAGCCGCGCCAGCGCCTCGGGGCCGAACCAGTCGGTGCGCGGGCCGGCCACCACGTCCAGCGTGACCTGCGCGCCCGCGCGCGGCAGCTCGGGCGCCGGCGCTGCGGCGTCCTGGGTGGCGCGCAGCGCCTGCGCCGGCACCGCCCCACCGACGGCCAGGCGCTGGCCGGCCTGCAGCGCCGGCGGGCCGACATGGGCCAGGGTGTCGGTGGCGCAGCTGCCCAGCACCGGCGCCACCTGCCAGCCACCGCGCACCGCCACGTAGCAGCGCACGCCGGCGCAGGGTGCGCCGATGGCCAGCACGTCGCCGTCGTCCAGCGCCAGCGCGGCATGGCCGGGCACCGGCCACTGGCGGCCGTCCGGCGCGTGCAGGGTCAGCGGCGCCACGGCGCCGCTGACCGCCAGCGTGGCGCGGCCGTGGCAGCGCAGGCGCAGGCCGCCCAGCAGATGCTCCAGCACCGGCGTGTGCACCGGGTTGCCGACCAGCCGGTTGGCCTGGCGCATGGCGGGCAGATCCAGCGCGCCCGAGGGCGATATGCCCAGCCCGGCCATGCCGTGGCGACCCGCGTCCTGCACCAGAGTCTGTAGGCCGACCGCTTCAAATTCGATAGCTTCTGGCGCTTGCTGGTCGGGCGCCAGAGGCTTGTTTGATTCGGAATCCGGCACGGCCGGCAGGCTGATGTGGCGGCCGGCCGTGCGCTGGTCGATGAACTGCACCTGAAAGCCTGGCTGCACATAGGCGGGTTCGGCGCGCCGCAGGTCCCACATCGGCACCGCGGTGACGCCGATCAGCTGCCAGCCGCCGGGCGAGGCGGCCGGGTAGACGGCGCTGAAGTCGCCCGCCAGCGCCACCGCCCCGGCCGGCACGCGGGTGCGCGGGCTGGGCCGGCGCGGGATGCCGCGCAGGCTGGCGTGGCCGCCGGCCAGGTAAACGAAGCCGGGCGCGAACCCGGCGAACGCCGCCTGCCAGGGCTGGGCCGTGTGGCGGGCGATCACGTCCGCCACCGACAGGCCCAGCCGTTCGGCCACGGCGGGCAGGTCTTCGCCGTCGTAGCGCACCACGATCTCGACCTGGCGGGCGGCGCGGGTGCCGGCCACCGGCTGCCCGCCGGCCTGGGCCGCGGCCTGCCGCGCGCGCAGCGCCGCCGCCAGCTCGGTCGGCGTCACCGCCTCGGGCCGGTAATGCACCAGCAGCGTGCGCGCGGCCGGCACCAGCTCCTGCACACCGTCGATCGGCTGGGCCTGGGCGGCGCGGTACAGCGCCAGGGTCTGCTCGAGGTCGGCCAGTTCGACCAGCAGCGCGGTGTCGCTGGCGGGCAGCAAGCGCATGGCTCAGTCCGCGGCGATGAAGGCGCCCAGCGGCACGCCGGCGGCGCTCAGCCGCGCGCGGACGGCGCGTGCCATCGCCACCGCGCCGGGGCTGTCGCCGTGCACGCAGATCGACTCGGCTTCGAGGCGCACCGGCCGGCCGCTGATCGACGTCAGCGTGCCGCTTTCGCTCCAGCGCAGCATGCGCTCGGCCACCTGGTCGGCGTCGTGCAGCACGGCGCCGGGCAGGCGTCGCGACACCAGGGTGCCGTCGTCGTTGTAGGCGCGGTCGGCAAAGGCCTCGGCCACCACGGTCAGGCCGCGCGCGCGGGCGCGCCCGATCAGCGGCGAGCCGGCCAGCGCCAGCAGCACCAGCTTCCGGTCGAGCGCCAGCAGGGCGCTGATCACGTCGTCACCCTGGCGCGCGTCGTGGGCGATGGTGTTGTAGAGCGCGCCGTGCGGCTTGACGTAGCGCACCCGCGTGCCGGCGGCCTGCGCCAGGCCCTGCAGGGCGCCGATCTGGTAGATCACGTCGGCCACCAGCTCGTCGCTGCCGAGGTCCATGGCGCGGCGGCCAAAGCCCACCAGGTCGGGGTAGGCCACGTGCGCGCCCACCGCCACGCCGCGCGCGGCGGCGGCGCGCAGCGTGTGCAGGATGCCCGCCGGGTCGCCCGCGTGGAACCCGCAGGCCACGTTGGCGCTGGTCACGATGTCCAGCATGGCGGCGTCGTCGCCCATGCGCCAGGCGCCGTAGCTCTCACCGAGGTCGCTGTTGATGTCCATGACCGCATCTCCTGAAGGGGCCGTCCGCCGTGCGCGCGGGCCGACCGCATGCTCGCCATTCTGGCGCAGCGGCGGCGCGGGCTTACCATGCCGCTCGGTTGCCCTCTTCATCCAGCGTTTCGACCATGACCGATCTGCCCACCATCGACCAGCTGTCGGCCGAACTGGCCGCCGGCCGCCGCAGCGCCGTGCAGCTCACCGAGGCCGCGCTGGCGCGCGCACAGGACCCGGCGGGCGAAGGCGCGCGGGTGTTCACCCGGCTCGACCCGGCGCGCGCGCTGGCCGCCGCGCGCGCGTCCGATCAGCTGCGCGCGGCCGGCATCGTGCGCTCGCCGCTGGAGGGCATTCCGGTGTCGATCAAGGACCTGTTCGACGTTGCCGGGCAGGTCACCACCGCCGGCTCGGCGGTGCTGCGCGACGCGCCGCCGGCGGCGCGCAGCGCCCCGGTGGTCGAGCGCCTGATCGCCGCCGGCGCGGTGATCGTGGGCCGCACCAACATGACCGAATTCGCCTTTTCCGGCCTGGGCCTGAACCCGCACTACGGCACGCCGGCCAACCCGTGGCAGCGGGCCGAGCGACGCATTCCGGGCGGCTCCAGCAGCGGCGCGGCGGTGTCGGTGAGCGACGGCATGGCGGCGGTGGCCATCGGCTCCGACACCGGCGGCTCGGTGCGCATCCCGTCGGCCCTGTGCGGCCTGACCGGCTTCAAGCCGACCCAGCGGCGCGTGCCCACGGCGGGCGCGCTGCCGCTGTCGACGTCGCTCGACTCCATCGGGCCGCTGGGCGCCAGCGTGCGCTGCTGCGCCCTCACCGACGCCGTGCTGGCCGGCCAGTCGCTGCTGCCGCTGCCGGCCCGCCCACTGCGCGACGCGCGCCTGGCGCTGCCCGACACCCTGGTGTTCGACGACCTGGAGCCGGCGGTGGCGGCCGCCTTCGAGCGCGCCTGCGCCCGTCTGCAGGCTGGCGGCGCCCGCCTGCAGCGCATCGCCGTGCCCGAATTCGCCGAGCTCGGCCGCCTGCATGCGCGCGGCACCCTGGCGGCGGCCGAGGCCTGGGCCTGGCACCGCCAGCTGCTGGCGACCCGCGCGGCCGAATACGACCCGCGCGTGGGCCTGCGCCTGCAGGGCGGGGCGCAGATGAGCGCGGCCGACTACCTGGATCTGCAGGCGGCGCGGCGCCGCTGGATCGAGCAGGTCGAAGCGCGCCTGGCCCCGTTCGACGCCCTGCTGCTGCCCACCGTGCCGCTGCTGGCGCCGCGCATCGACGCGCTGCAGGCCAGCGACGCCGACTACTTCGCCGCCAACGCGCGGATGCTGCGCAACCCGACGCTGATCAACTTTCTGGACGGCTGCGCGCTGTCGCTGCCCTGCCACGTGCCCGGCGAGGCGCCGGTGGGCCTGATGCTGGCCGCCGCCGGCGGGCAGGACCGCGCGCTGCTGGCGCTGGGCGAGGCGGTCGAGCAGGCCCTGCGCCCGGCGCCCTGAGCCGAACCATCGAATGCGGCATCGAATCGGCGTCCAGCGCTTTGGTGGCAAGCGTGAGCAGCTATCGTTTGAATAGTCAGCCGGGCGCCGCCGCAGGCCCGGTTTACGATTCTTTACCGCCCCGACAAGCGGCGCTGGCATGGCGCCGCGATCATGGCGGGCAGCATCGGGTGGCGCGTGCGCCGCGCCGAGCGTGAAAGGAGCGCATGAGTACCCACCGCCTGCTGATGATCGAGGACGACGCCCGCCTGGCCGCCATGGTGGGCGAGTACCTGACGCAATCGGGCTACGCCGTCACGCACCGCGGCGACGGTGAAACCGGACTGCAGACCCTGCAGGGCGAGCCGTTCGACCTGGTGGTGCTGGACCTGATGCTGCCCGGCATCGATGGCCTGGAGGTCTGCCGGCGCATCCGCGCCCTGCCCGACGGGGCGTCGCGCGTGCCGGTGCTGATGCTGACCGCCAAGGGCGACCCGATGGACCGCATCATCGGCCTGGAGCTGGGCGCCGACGACTACCTGCCCAAGCCGTTCGAGCCGCGCGAGCTGCTGGCCCGCATCCGCGCCGTGCTGCGGCGCCAGCAGCCGGGCGCCGAGCCCGAACACCGTCTGCTGCGCTTCGGCACGCTGGAGATCGACCGCGACGCCCGCACCGTCAGCGTCGGCGGCCAGCCGGCCGAACTCACCAGCTACCAGTTCGACCTGCTGGTGACCCTGGCCGAGCGCGCCGGCCGCGTGCTGACGCGCGAGCAGATCATGGAAGCCGTGCGCGGGCGCGAGCTGGAGGCGTTCGACCGCTCGATCGACGTGCACATGGGCCGCATCCGCGCCGCCATCGAGCAGGACGTGAAGAACCCGCGCCGCATCCTCACCGTGCGCGGCGTCGGCTACGTGTTCGCCCGCCAGCAGGACTGAGCGTGCCGTCCGCCATGGCGATCCAATCGGCCTCCAGCGCTTGTCAGGCAAGCGCCGGCAGCTACATATTTCATAGTTCGTCGGCGTGAAAGTGACCGATTCCATTGCCCGCAGGCTGTACCTGCGCATCTGGCTGGCGGTGGCCGGCAGCGTGCTGGTGCTCAGCCTGCTGATCGGCTGGGGCTGGCACGCCGCCGAGCAGGAGCGCGAGCGCGACCGCCAGGCCGGCCAGCCGCGCGAAGTGCTGGTGCGCAACGCCGCGGGCGAACTGATCGGCACCGCCGAGGCGCAGCCGCGCCGACTGCCCGGGCAGGGCTTCGAATTCGTCGTCACCCTGCGCGACGGCCAGGTGCTGAGCCTGCAGATGCCGCCGCGCGGCCGCGGCCGCGCTGCCGCGGGCGCCGCCGCCCGCCGCCATGCCGACCTGCCGCCGTCCTGGCTGCGCCCGCCCTACGGCTTCTGGTGGCTGCTGGCGCTGGCCGGTCTGGGCGTGATGCTGGGGGTGTACCCGGTGGCGCGCCGCCTGACCCAGCGGCTGGAGGCGCTGCAGCGCGGCGTGCAGCGCTGGGGCGAGGGCGACCTGTCGGCGCGCCTGCCCGAAAGCGGCCAGGACGAGGTGGCCGACCTGTCGCGCCGCTTCAACGCCGCCGCCGAGCGCATCCAGACCCTGATGGACGCCCAGGGCGCGCTGCTGCAGTCGCAGAAGTCGCTGCTGGCCAACGCCTCGCACGAGCTGCGCTCGCCGCTGGCGCGCATCCGCATGGCCATGGCGCTGGCCGGCCCGCAGGGTTCGCCGGCCGCGCGCGCCGAAATCGAGCGCAGCATCACCGAGCTGGACCAGCTGGTCGATGAAATCCTGCTGGCCAGCCGGCTGGACGCGCGTGAGGCCGACCTGGGCACGGTCGAGCCGGTCGACCTGATCGGCCTGCTGGCCGAGGAATGCGCGCGCGTCGGCGCCGAATTCACCCTGGCCGATGGCACCCGGCAGGTGGTGGTGCCCGGCGTCGCCAGGCTGCTGCGCCGCGCGGTCCGCAACCTGCTCGAAAACGCCGTGCGCCATGGCCGCCGCACCGGGCGAGACGGCGAAGTCGGTGCTCACCTGCAACTGGCTGGTGGCGCGGCCGAACTGCAGGTCGACGATCGCGGCCCCGGCGTGCCGCCCGAGCAGCGCGAGCGCATCTTCGAGCCCTTCTACCGCCTGCCCGGCGCCAGCGAGCGCGAAGGCGGCGTGGGCCTGGGGCTGGCCCTGGTGCGCTCCATCGCCCAGCGCCACGGCGGCAGCGTCACCTGCGACCACCGACCCGGCGGCGGGGCGCGATTCACGCTGCGGCTGCCGGTGGAGGCGGACGCGGCGACAAAATAGTTCTTTTGTTGATTAATTGCGCAAAATCCCGCAAATGGGGGACTGGTCGAAGGGCGATCCGCGTATACAGTTGGCGACATTGCTGTCACACGGGTGAGTTTGCGTGAACCGCTCTCGCAAAGGCCCGGCAAAAAAATCAAGAACCCGGGCTCCGTCACCCCCCAAGGCCGCCATCAGGCGGCCTTGTTTTTTGCATCGGCTTACACCGCGGTCGTTCGGGGCGCCACCTACAATTGCCGCCCATGCCGCAACTCCCCATGGTTCGTTGGGTCGCGCTGTTCTGGGGATTCGTTGCCTTCTTCCCGATCGGCCTGAACTACACCGCCTTCGTCCTGCTGGCGGTGGCCATGGTGTGGCAGGGCGATCGGGCCGAGCGCCTGGCGCGCCTGCGGCAGGCGCCCCAGTGGTGGCCGGCCTGGGCCCTCGTGGGCTGGAGCACGCTGATTTTGCTGCTGGGGCCGCACTATGCGGAGACCCCATCCAACGCCCTGCACGCGCTGCGCATCGTGCTGACGCTGGCGCTGGCGCTGGCGCTCACGCGCGACGAGGCGCTGTGGGCGCTGCGCGGCGTGCTGCTGGGGCTGGCCGTCGGCCTGCTGCTGGTGGCACTCCATGGGCTGGTGCCGTTGCCGCCCCACCCGCTGTGGGACAGCCTGGTGCGCTACGACGGCAACAAGTCGCTGGCCAACGCAGTGCAGATGGCGATGGTGGCGGCGGGCAGCCTGCTGCTGCTGCCGGCCCTGGGCCGGCGCGGTCAGGTGCTGGCGGCACTGCTGGCCGCCGCCGTGATGCTGGTGCTGATCTGGGTGCTGCATTCGCGCACCGCCTGGCTGGTGCTGGTGCTCGGGCTGGCCCTGGGGCTGTGGCACCGCCTGCGCGGTCGGCGGCGCCCTCAGCTGGCGGCGCTGGCGACGGCGGCGCTGCTGACGCTGGCGGCCGGCCTGCTGCTGCCGGGCGTCAAGCAGCGGCTGCAGCAGGGCGCGGGGGAACTGGTCAGTGCCTACCAGGGGCAGACGGTCGAGATGGACAGCAGCTGGGGCATCCGCTACCGCATGTACCGGGAAACCACGGCCATGATCGCCGAGCGGCCGTTGCTCGGCTGGGGCATTGGCGGTTGGAACACGCAGTGGAGGCAGCGGGTGAACGGCCCGCTCACCGACGTCAACATGCCGCACAACGATCTTCTGTGGATGGGCGCTCAGACCGGGGTGCCGGGTGCGCTGCTGCTGCTGTGGCTGCTGCTGGCCGGCTGGCCGGCGGCTTGGCGGCGTGACGATCTGAACGGCAGCCTGGCGGCGCTGGCGCTGCTGGCCATGCTGCTGGCGGTGCTGGGCAACTCGGCGCTGCGCGACGCCTCCATGGGCCTGAGCCTGTGGTTCGTGGTGCTGGTGATCCAGCGGCTGGCCCATCAGCCGCAGCCTCTTTGGCAGGGTCTGTGGCCGGCGGGCGCGGTGGCGCCGCAGGCGGGCCGCTGAGCGCTGGTGCAACGCGGCCGCAGTGCCGGGCCGCGCCGGCAGTGTCAGTGGCCGGCGCCGACCACCTCGCCGGCCTTCATGCGGTACAGGGTGCCGCAGTAAGGGCATCGGGCTTCGCCCTGGGCCAGGTTGAGGAACACGCGCGGGTGGGTGTTCCAGAGCTTCATGTCGGCCTTGGGATGGGGGCAGAAGGTCTCGCCCGAGCGGGTCAGGTCGCGGGCCAGCAGTTCGACGACTTGGTTGGGCGTGCTCATGCGCGATGCTCCTTGTTGACCCGGCTCAGACCTTGGCCAGCCAGTGGGCGTACTTGGCGTTGCGGCCGTTGACGATGTCGAAGAAGGCGCTCTGGATCTTTTCGGTCACCGGGCCGCGCTGGCCGGCGCCGATCTGGACGCGGTCGTATTCGCGGATCGGCGTCACCTCGGCCGCGGTGCCGGTGAAGAACATCTCGTCGGCGATGTAGCACTCGTCGCGCGTGATGCGCTTTTGCACCACCTTCAGCCCGAGGTCCTCGCAGATGTGCAGCACCGTGTTGCGGGTGATGCCATTGAGCGCGCCGGCCGACAGGTCGGGCGTGTAGACGGTGCCGTCCTTGATGATGAACAGGTTCTCGCCCGCGCCTTCACTGACGAAGCCGGCGCTGTCGAGCAGCACCGCCTCGTCGTAGCCGTCGTCGGTGGCTTCCATGTTGGCCAGGATCGAGTTGCTGTAGTTGCTCACGGCCTTGGCCTGCGTCATGGTGATGTTGACGTGGTGGCGCGTGTAGCTGCTGGTCTTGACGCGGATGCCGCGCTTGAGGCCTTCTTCGCCAAGGTAGGCGCCCCAGGCCCAGGCGGCCACCATCACGTGGATGCGGTTGCCCTTGGGGCTGACGCCCAGCTTTTCAGAGCCGATCCACACCAGCGGGCGCAGGTAGCAGCTCTTGAGCTGGTTGGCGCGCACCACTTCCTTCTGCGCTTCGTTGACCTGCTCGGGCGTGAACGGGATGGCCATGCGCAGGATCTTGGCGCTGTTGAACAGGCGCTGGGTGTGCTCCTGCAGGCGGAAGACGGCGGTGCCGCCCACGGTGTCGTAGGCGCGCACGCCCTCGAAGGCGCCGCAGCCGTAGTGCAGGGTGTGCGTCAGCACGTGGATCTTGGCATCGCGCCAGTCGACCAGCTGGCCGTCCAGCCAGATCTTGCCGTCGCGGTCGGAAAGCGGGGGGGTGCTCATGGTGGGGGTCCTCGGGGTCTGCGGAACGGGCGCGGGTTGCGGGCGGGTGCGCGCAAACCGTGAATTCTATTGCTTCGAATCTTGAACTTCGAACCGTTCACCCTGAGCCTGTCGGAGGGCTTCGACAGGCTCAGCCCGAACGGCATTCCAGTCAGCCAAAGGCCGAATCAATGGGCCTCGGGCGTGCTGGCCTGGACGTCCGGATCGGCCGGGCGTTCGAGCCGCCAGCGCACCAGACGGCCAGCTTCGAACTCGGTCACCACATGCGACTGGCCCGGGTCGCTCCAGCGATACACCTCGGGCTGCGCCTCGGGCGCCGACAGTCGCTCGCCCAGCGACTGGGTCAGCGCCATGACATGCAGCAGCGGCAGGCCCTGACGCAGCTTGGCGTGGAGCATCACGGCGCTGCCGATGTGGCCGATCGGCCGCTCGTTGGCGCGCTTCATCACCGTCAGCAGGCGGTGGTAGTGCAGCAGGAACCACAGCACCAGCCCGCTGCCCAGCAGCGCCAGCCCGGCCCAGCCACCGGCGCGCCAGGCGCCGGCCCCCAGCGCCACGGCGCCCAGCATCACCCACAGACGTTGCCACTTCATGGCGCTATTGTCCCCCGCCACCACGACCCCACGAAACGCTATCGTTAATGTAGCTGACGGCGCTTACTGCATAAGCGCTGGAGGTCAATTTCATTCCCAACCGTCGGTGGCTGCGGCGGCCATCATCGCGGCGTCACTCCAGGGTGCGCAGCAGGGCCATGGCCTCGTCCACGCGCTCGACGGTGTGCAGCGTCACGCCTTCGAACGCCGGGTCGGCCTTTCTGGGCGCGTTGGCGCGCGGGATCAGCGCCACCGAAAAACCCAGCTTGGCGGCTTCCTTCAGTCGCTCCTGACCGCGCGGCGCCGGGCGCACCTCACCGGCCAGGCCGACCTCGCCAAAGGCGATGAAGCCCTTGGGCAGCGGCTTGCCGCGCAGCGACGAGGCAATCGCCAGCAGCACCGCCAGGTCGGCCGCCGGCTCGCTGATGCGCACGCCCCCGACGGCGTTGACGAACACGTCCTGGTCGCCCGTGGCGACGCCGGCGTGGCGGTGCAGCACCGCCAGCAGCATGGCCAGGCGGTCGCGCTCCAGCCCCACCGACAGCCGCCGCGGGCTGGGTCCGCCGCTGTCGACCAGCGCCTGCACTTCCACCAGCAGCGGGCGCGTGCCCTCCAGCGTCACCAGCACGCAGCTGCCCGGCACCGGTTCGGCGTGCTGGGCCAGGAAGATGGCGCTGGGGTTGCTCACCCCTTTCAGGCCGCGCTCGGTCATGGCGAACACGCCGATTTCGTTGACGGCGCCAAAGCGGTTCTTGATGGCGCGGATCAGGCGGTAGCTGCTGTGCGTGTCGCCCTCGAAGTACAGCACGGTGTCGACCATGTGCTCCAGCACGCGCGGGCCGGCCAGCTGACCGTCCTTGGTCACATGGCCCACCAGCACCACGGCGCAGCCGCTGGCCTTGGCCCAGCGCGTCAGGTGGGCGGCGCATTCGCGCACCTGGGCCACGCTGCCCGGGGCGCTGGTGAGCTGGTCGCTGTAGACGGTCTGGATCGAGTCGATCACCGCCACCGCGGGCTGCTGTGCACTCAGGGTGGCGAGGATTTTTTCCAGCTGGATCTCGGCCAGCACCGCCACCTGCGAGTGGGCAATGCCCAGACGCCGCGCGCGCAGCGCCACCTGGGCGCCGCTTTCTTCGCCCGTGACGTACAGCATGCCCCCGCGCTGCGCCGCGGCGCCGGTGGCGCTGCCCCCCGAGGGGGCGCTCGCACCTTGGGGCGGCCCGGCGGTGCTCGGGTCACGGCCCCCACGCTCCACGGCTGCGCCTGTTGCGCTGCCCCCCGAGGGGGCGCTCGCACCTTGGGGCGGCCCGGCGGTGCTCGGGTGCGCCCTCTGAAGGCTGTCCAGGGCCTGCAGCAGCAGGGTGGATTTGCCGATGCCGGGGTCGCCGCCGATCAGCACCACGCCGCCGGCCACCAGGCCGCCGCCCAGCACGCGGTCCAGCTCGGCTTGGCCGGTGGGGCTGCGCGCCACGTCCACCGCCTCGATGGCGGCCAGCGGCCGCACGGCGGTCGATGGGGCCAATGCCGCGAATGCGCCGCCCAGACGGTTTCTGCCGCCGGTGGCGGCTTCGGCCACCGCCTCGACCAGGCTGTTCCAGGCGCCGCAGCCGGGGCATTTGCCCAGCCAGCGCGGACTGCTGGCGCCGCATGCGTGGCAGGTGTAGACGGTCTTGGGGCTGGCCATGGGGCAATCGTAACGGCGCCGGGCGGGTACCATGCGCCACCCCAGGCCCGATCCCGCTTGCATCGTCTCATGACCACCGCCACCGCCGCGCCGTCGCCCGTCTCACGCAACCGCCTGCTCGTCACTTCGGGCCTGGGCTGGATGTTCGACGCCATGGATGTCGGCCTGTTGTCGTTCATCCTGGCCGCGCTCAAGGCCGACTGGGGCCTGTCGGCCGGACAGATGGGCTGGCTGGGCGCCATCAACTCGATCGGCATGGCGGTGGGGGCGATCGGCTTCGGCATGCTGGCCGACCGCATCGGTCGCAAGCAGGTGTTCATCCTGACGCTGCTGCTGTTTGCCATCGCCAGCGGTCTGTCGGCCTTTGCCAGCACGCTGGCGGTGCTGTTCGTGCTGCGCTTTTTCATCGGCATGGGCCTGGGCGGCGAGCTGCCGGTGGCCAGCACCTACGTGTCCGAGCGCGTGGCCGCACACGAGCGCGGCCGCGTGGTGGTGCTGTTGGAGAGCTTCTGGGCCGTCGGCTGGATCCTGGCGGCGCTGATCGCCTACTTCGTCATCCCGCGCTTTGCCCAGGACATGGGCTGGCGCGTGGCCCTGGTGCTGGGCGCGCTGCCCGCCTTCTATGCCCTGTACCTGCGGCGCCAGCTGCCCGGCGATGCGCCCACCGCCCCGCCGGCGGCCGGCCTGCCGTGGACGGCGCGTCTGGCGGCGCTGTGGTCGCCTGCGCATGCGCGCGCCACACTGATGCTGTGGCTGCTGTGGTTCACCGTCGTGTTCTCGTACTACGGCATGTTTCTGTGGCTGCCCAGCGTCATGGTCGGCAAGGGCTTTGCGCTCATCAAGAGCTTCGAGTACGTGCTGCTGATGACGCTGGCGCAGCTGCCCGGCTACTTCACCGCCGCCTGGCTGATCGAGCGCGCCGGGCGCAAGTTCGTGCTGGTGGTGTACCTGACCGGCACGGCGGCCAGCGCCTGGGCCTTCGGCAACGCCGACACGCAGGGCGCGCTGCTGCTGTATGGCGCGCTGCTGTCGTTCTTCAACCTGGGCGCCTGGGGCGCGCTGTACGCCTATTCGCCCGAAAACTACCCGGCGCCGATCCGCGCCAGCGGCGTTGGCACGGCGGCCGGCATCGGGCGCCTGGGCGGCATCCTGGGGCCGCTGACCATCCCCTTCCTGGGGGCGCAGGGCTGGGGCACCGGCGCCATCTTCGGCCTGTTCGCCGCCACCTTGCTGGTGGGCGTGCTGGCGGTCGCCGTGCTGGGGCGCGAGACGCGCGGCGCGCAGGTACACGCCTGACCTGGCGGGTCTGCGCCATGGTGCCGTTGTGGTCGGTCCACAACGAGCCACGAGTGAACTAATTCACGCGTGATCTTGCGGCCACATGGCCTGGATGGCCATCATCAATAATACTTTTATATTGTTGATTCGATCTGCCCGTGGCGCAGCGGAGCGCGGGTGGTGCGTGATTCTGGCCAGTCTCATCAGGAGTGAAGTCATGTCCTTTGTCCTCAACCGTCGACGGTTCTCCGCCGGCCTGGCACTGGCGCCGCTTGCCACCGGCGGCGCGCTGAGCGGCTGCAGCCAGATTCCCGATCGGGTCAAGATCGGCGTGGCACAGCCGTTGACAGGGCCGATCCACGAACTGGGCAAGGACCTGCTCAACGGGGTGCAGCTGGCGGTGACCGAGCTGAACGCGGCCAACTACACCATCAACGGCAAACGCGTGACGCTGGAAGTCGTTGCCGTGGACGACAAATCGGACGCCGAGACCGGCAAGGCGGTGGCGCAGCAGCTGGTGGAGGCCGGCGTGGTGGCCGTGATCGGTCATCTCAACTCGGGCGTCAGCATCGCTGCCGCACCGATCTACGCTGCCCAGGGCATGGCCCAGATCGCCATTTCCACCAACCCGAAGTTCACCGAGCTGGGCCTGGACACCACCTTCCGCATGGTGGCCAACGATCACATGCAGGCCAAGGCCATGGGTTCCTATGCGGGCGCCCAGTTCGGCGACGTGCCCTACGCCGCGGTCGACGACGGCACCCCCTATGGCAAGGGGCTGATCGAAGGAGCGGCGCGCGAACTGAAGGCAAGAAAGCGCGAGATCGTGCTGCAGCAGTCGTTTGACGACAAGACGGTGGCCTTCGATGACCTGGCGGCCCGGATCAAGGCGGCCAAGGTGGGGGTGATCGTCTCCACGCTCAACGACTTCCAGGTCATCGCGTTGATCGAGGCGCTGCGCAAGGTCAACCACACCGATGTGCGCATGCTGGGCGGCGACACGCTCAAAACCACCGGCATGCTCAAGGCGCGCGGGACGATCCGCGGCATCCACGCCACATCGCCGGTGCTGGAGGCCAAGGAGTTTCTGTCGGGACGGGCATTTCTGAGCCGCTACACCAGCGCGTTCAAGATTGCTCCGGCCTATGGCGGGCACTACACCTACGACAGCATGCACGTGCTGGCCGATGCCATCCAACAGGCCAAGTCGGTCAAGCCGCGCGACGTGACGGCCGTGCTGCGCCGCATCAGCGGCTCAGCCCCGGTCACCGGATCCATGCGCTGGGACGACAAGGGCGAGCAGCGCTACGCTGCCGTCGGTGTCTACGACCTGGGGCGCGACGGCTGGAACCTGCGCATCCGCTCGGACACCTGGTAGCGCGGCCGGGGCCGCCGCTCGGTCACGGGTTGCGACCGAAGTAGCGCAGCCTCAGCTGTTCGACCTGGTCCGATTCGACCGCCTTCAGCACCTCCAGCGTGATGTCGCGCGTGCGTGGGCTGTTCAGCGGCAGGGCAAAGCCATAGCGGTCGCGGTTGAACAGGCGGCCCACCACCTTGACCGGCAGTTCCGGGTGGGTGTGGGCGTGGTACTCGAGCATCGGCGCATCGGCCATGACCGCCTGCACCTCGCCCGCCAGCAGGGCTGCGCTGGCCTGATCGAGGTCGTCGTAGCTGCGCAACGTCAGGCCCTGCGTGCGGCCGTAGTCCTCCTCCACGGTGCCGGCGAGCACGCCCACGGGTTGATCTCTCACATCCTGCAGGCTGTTGATCTGGTGGTGCAGCGACTGGGTGGTCAGCACGCTGGTGACCGATGACGTGACGAAAGCCACCAGGGCGATGGCCGGCAGCAGCCACACGCCCTGCCAGACGCGGCCCAGCCAGCCCAGGCGGTTGGTTCGCCCAGGCACCTGGCCGGCGGTGGCGATTTTCACGGCAGCGTAGAAGCTCTCGGCCAGGCCGTCGCGCCAGCGGCGCGGAAACTGCGGGTCGAAGTGCCGGTCGAACAATGTCAGCAGCAGCGTGACCAGCAGAATGCCGGCCCCGATCCAGCCATAGATCCTCAGGTAGCCGGCGTTGCGCAGGCCTTCCAGCAGGGCACCGAGTAGTGCAGTGTTTCGCGCTGTCAGGTACTTATAGCGAGTCGCCAAGGGGCCAGCTGCGCGGCGCGTGGCCGCAGGCATGGTGGACCCATGTCAAGGCCACGCCACAAAGCAGATGGCCCCTTGGCGGCTCGCCCTGCGGGAAGCCAGAAAAAGGCTTGCGGCGGCGTTGCGCCTCTTGCCAAGGCCGCCAGCCTTGGCTGCGAGCCGCGCCTTGCCGCAAGCCTTTTTCTGGCTTCTATAAGCGCCTGACAGCGCGAAACACTGCACTTGACCGATGCTGGCGGCTCACCAGCAGACGCACGCCGCCTTCGAACCAGGGCTGGGAAAAGTCCATCTGCCGCGCCCGCTGTTCGTTGATGGTCAGGCTGGTGACGGCCAGGTCCACCTGCTGCGCCTGTACGGCGTCGAGCAGGGCGCGCATGCTCGGGTAGGCGCGGTACCGGTAGGCGATCTGGCCGCGGTCGGCAATGTCTTCCCACAGGTCGATGGCCAGTCCGCTGGGCCGCTCGTGCGCCGTCATCACGAAAGGAGGGGACTCGAAGATGCCCACGACCAGCGGCGATGCCGGCGTGGCTGCCGCGGCCGCCCGCACGGCAGGGCTCAGGGCCAGGCAGAGCAGCCAGCGCCAGCGCAGGGGTATGGGGTGCTGGGTGAAAGAGATCATGGCTTGAAAGGGAGCAGATGGCCGCGGCGAGGCCGGCACGGCGGGCGACGCCTCTCAGGCTTGCTGCAGTGTGTTGAACAGCCGGAAGATCCACGAAAGCTGATAGATCAGCACCAGAGCGACGAAGGCGACCTGAAAGCGCCGCCGAGCGGTTCTGGCCGCAACCATGCACAAAGCCACCAGGATCGGCGTGCGGATCAGGTATTCGCGCGCAAAGCGGGCGAAGTGCGCGTCGCCCTTGAGCAGCGTGTCGATGACGTCCAGCAGATAGGTGCTGGCCAGCACGCCAAAGAACCAGGCGCGGCGCTCCTGAAAGTAGTCGCCGTAGCCCTCATAGCCCGCCATGCTGTCCGGAAACAGCAGCGCCGCCAGCAGAAACAGCGCGATGGCGTAGCCGATCACGAACAGGTAGGTGCCAAAGGTCCAGGCCTCGATCTGGTAGAGCCCGAACTGCCACCACCAGAAGTGCACCAGCGCCAGCAGGGTGGAGCCGACCCAGCCCAGGTGCACGGCATCCATGCGGTGCTGGCCCGGATGCTGCACCAGCCGCGCCAGGCCCGACAGCAGGCGCGTGACCCCCAGGCCGATGACCATGCCCAGCACCACCCGGATGTGGGGGTAGATGTCGTGACTCAGGACGGCGGTCGACGGCATGCGCGCAACGGCGGGCGGCCCGGATGTGCCGTCCCGCGATGGGGGCGGACTTCAGCGCCGCGGCGGCACGGCGCAGGCGCCGCCTTCACCCATGACGCGCGCGCAGTCCAGGTGCTTTTGCAGATCCGTCACCCGCTCGCGCGTCAGATCGGTCAGGCAACTGCTGACATTCATGGGCTGGACGCTGCCGCCGACCGTGCGTACGGTCTGGAACGCGCACTCGGCATCGCGAAACTGCAGCCACTTGCGCTGCGCATCGACCAGGCGCTTGCGCGCCGCATCGTCGGTGCTCAGGCGCGCCGTCATGAGCTGGTAGAGCCGGTTGAGGTCGGCGTCGGCGCGCTGGTAGGCGGCGCTGGCGCACTGGTTCAGTGCGGCCTGCGACTGGGCTTTTTCGAAGCAGGGGTCGTCCGAGGCGTGCACTGCTTGCAGCGCCAGTGCCGTGGTCAGTCCGGCGGCCAGGCGAAAAAGAACTCGGTTGGTTCGGGTCATGTGGTTTCTCCGCAGGTGTGGCTGTGGCGGGTGTTCGGGCGGCGCTCAACGGTCGGGGTTGTCGACCTGACAGCCCAGGCCGTGGCAGCCCTGGTAGTTGCCGTGGACGTCGAAATTGGGGTTGCCGTCGCGGTCGAACTGCGGGCGGGTGTCGATCTCTTCCGAGCGGCGGTCGCGCGCATGCCGGTGCGCGTCGTGATCGTCGCCGGCCGCTGCGCCCAGCATGGCGCCCAACACCAGACCGCCGACGATGGCGCCGGCGTCGTGACCTCGGTCGTCGTAGCGGCGCGCCCCCTGGTCCCAGGTGTCGCCGCGTCCATGGTGGTAGCCTCCGACGTCGGCAAACACCCCGGAGCAACCTTCATTGACCCAGATATAGCCCCGGCGCGGGTTGAACCCCCAGCTGCGGTTGACGATGCAGGCGCTGCTGGAGGTCTGGTGGATCAGTTGCGGGGACGACAGGTCGCCCGCATAGCACTCGTTGTAACCGTAGTTGTTGGAGCGGCATTCGATCGTTTGCTGCGCTTGGGCGGGTGTGGTCAGGCCCAGCGTCGTGGCAGCGAATGCGATGCCGCTCAGCAGATGCGCGATGCGAGACATGTTCAAGCTCCTTCAGGGGTGCGCCCGGGGGGCGCGGTAGGCGATGGCGA
>Ga0209604_1000125_pt1 | contig 70762 bp, 55 predicted proteins | sample AD_UKC097_MetaG_FD_184405 | JGI IMG/M metagenome (GOLD analysis project Ga0209604, IMG submission 184405) | Active sludge microbial communities of municipal wastewater-treating anaerobic digesters from USA - AD_UKC097_MetaG (SPAdes) (version 2) | ecosystem: Engineered > Bioreactor > Anaerobic >...
GAAAGACGGCCCCCTCACCCCTTGCGGGGCAGGATCTGCCCCTTGAATTCCCCCGTGTACAGCAGCGTGACGCTCTTGGTTTCCTCCGCCCGCGCCGGCGAAAGGATGCCCGCCAGGACAACGAGCAATGCGGCCGCCAGTACGGCGGATATTTTCAGGCTTCTCAATGCGGTTCTCCTTTTCTCGTTCATCGGTCGTCCGGACCGGTATTCCCGGTTTCCGTTCCCTCAGGGCTTCTCCCCGAGGAATGCTCCCTTTTCAAATTTCCCCGATTGTTTCTTCCCGTCGGGGAAGAGCATCGTCCCTTCCCCGTCCATGAGTTCTTCCTTGAATTCCCCCGTGTATTTCCTGCCGTCGGGAAAGAGCATCGTGCCCTTTCCGGTGATCCGGTTTTCCCGGAGTTCGCCTTCGTATTTCCGGCCGTCGGAAAAAAGAAACACCCCTTTTCCGTCAGGAAGCCCGTCCCTGAATGTCCCCTCGTAGCGGCTCCCGTCGGCGTTGACCATGACACCCCTGCCGTCCTGCTTGTCGTTCTTGAAATCCCCCTCGTAGACCGATCCGCCCTTGAACTTCAGGGTCCCCTTCCCTTCCCGCAGGTCGTTCCGGAAGGTTCCCGAGTACTCGTTCCCGCTCGTGTAATAGAAGACGCCCCGCCCTTCCTTCTTTCCGTCCTTCACTTCCCCCTCGTAACGGCCGCCGACATGATACGTGTAGGTCAGCGTTCCCTTCTTCATCGTCGCGTCGGGATAGGTGAAAGCCCCCTGGCCGTCGGGGATTCCATCCTTGAAAGTGCCCTCGTACACCTTTCCGTCGGGAAATTCGAATTTCCCCTTTCCGTTGATACAATCCCCATCCACGCACTCCGCCAGCGCCGCCGGAACGGCGGCGAAGGTGATGAGAAACAGGAAAAGCCCTGTCATTCCGATTCTACGCATGGAACCCTCCAGATGCAAGTTTGTGAACGTCCACAATTTTGCAAATTTCGTACCCCGGCGCCCCGCAGGGCGAAGGGGACGTCCTCCGGAACAGACGCGCCCCGGTGAAACGGCAGGGCATCTTGTATCCCATGGAACCGGAAGAATCAACTCCTCCGGACGGAAGCGCGTCCCTTCCGCTTTCTCCGGAACCCGGAAGGCCGGTGATCAGATATGGACAGGATTGGACCATTCCAACCACCGGCTTTTGCGGCAAGGCGGTTTCACGGCGCTCCGTTTCCGGTCCCGCCGGGGTCTAAAGGCCGATCAGGCCGTCCACCACCCGGGGTTCTCCGTCGACGATCAGAATCGGGTTGAGGTCCATTTCCCGGATGGCGGGAAAATCCAGGGCCAGCCGCCCGAGGGCCGCCAGGAGCGACGCGAGGGATTCCCGGTTGACCGCCTTCATTCCCCGGTACGCCGTAAGGAGTTTCCTCGATTGAAGGGAATCCATCATTTCTAAGGCATCCTCGACGCTCAGGGGGGCCAGCCGGACCTGGTGGTCCTTCAGGGCCTCGGCAAACACCCCGCCCAGCCCGAAGAGGATGCAGGGCGGGAACCCGGGGGCGGAGGTCATGCCGGCCATGAACTCCCGGTCCCCCCGCAGCATTTCCGCCACCAGGACGGGGATCTCCCCGTTCCGGCTCCGGAGGGTCCGGAAGGCGCGTACCAGCTCGTCCTCGTTCTTGAGATCGAGAAGGACCATCCCCTGTTCCGTCTTGTGAAGGAGCTCGGGGGAACAGCCTTTCAGCACGACGGGGTACCCGATCGTCCCGGCGGCCTCCAGCGCTTCCGCAAGGGTCCTGACGAGGGCCTCCCGGGTGACGGGAATGCCGTAGGCGGCGAAGATCCGCTTGGCCCGGTATTCATCCAGGCCCCCCTGCCCGGGTCCCTGAAGGAGATTCAGCGCCTCGGCGGGGGGAGGCTGAGGGGCGGCGGGGGAAACGCCATCCTTCCGGTTCCGGATCCGGAGATGGCTGTGGAAGGCCGCCATGACCTTCGCCGCCTTTTCCGGAGAATCGAAAACGGGAACGCCCCTTTCGTAAAAGGTCCGGATGCACCGGTCCTCGCTGCCGAAGAAGGAACTCACCAGGAGCGGTTTCCCGTATCGGCGGGGCATCCCGATCAGGGGTTCGAGATCCGTCTTCGGGAGCGCGATGGGGAGTTCCTCCCCAAGGGAGAGGACTTTCCGGGCGATGGGGAGGATCACATCGAAGAAGCCCGAGTCCATGATCCCGTGGGCGATCACCCCGTCGATCTCCTCATCCTGGAACAGGACCTCCGGGATCTTCCGGGCCAGCTTGGGCATATCGAGATCGAAGGTCATGTCAACGGGGTTCCGCGCGCTGGCGTGGCCTGCGATAAACGGCCGGATGGCCGTCTTCGTCGCCTCGGAGAATTCCGGAACGTCCAGCCCGAAGCGGTTCAGGGTGTCCGCCGCCGCCGTCCCGGGACCGCCCGAGTTCGTGACGACGGCGATCCGTTTCCCCCGGAGGGGCGGCTGGGAGGCCAGGGCGAACGCCGTACGGAAGACCTCCTCGATGGTGTCGACGACAATGATCCCCGCCTGGGCGAAAAGACCCTCGTAAATGAACGACGGGCCTGCGATGGCCCCGGTATGGCTCGATCCAGACCGGGCCCCCGCTGTCGTTCCCCCCACGTACTGGGCGACGATGGGCTTCTTCCTGCCGACCCTTCTCGCAGTCTCCAGGAAGGCGGACGCCCTGCGGATCCCTTCGATGTACAGGCCGATGGCCCTGGTTTCTTCGTCTTCTCCAAAATAATCCAGACAGTCCACGATGTCGATGTTCGCCTCGTTCCCCACGCTCATGCCCTTGCCGAGGACGATGCCGTTGCGGTGCAGCCAGGTCAGGTTCTGGGTGATGAAGGTGCCGCTCTGGGACGCCACGCCCAGTCCCCCTCCCCGGTCGCAGGGGGGAAAGACGGTCAGGTTCAGCGGATATGCCGTGTTCAGGATTCCCACGCAGTTGGGTCCGAGGAACCGGATCCCGTACTCCCCGGCGATGCGGACGATCTCCTGCTGCAGTTCCTCTCCTCCTTCTCCCGTTTCGCTGAAACCGGCGCTGACGATCACGGCGTGTTTCGTTCCGAGTTCGCCGAATTGCCGGATCATGTCGGGCACCAGGAGGGTGGGCACGACGAGGACCGCCATGTCGGGAACCTGGGGAAGGGCGTCGATGGACGGATACGCCTTCTTTCCCAGGACTTCCTTTTCCGATGGATGAACGGGAAAGATCGGCCCGGGATAACCGCTCCCGATGAGGTTGAGACACTGGATCGTTCCCATTTTCATGACGTTGTTGCTCGCCCCGACGATGGCGATGGATTCGGGGTTCATGATTTTGTGCAGAGGATTCATTCCGATGGACTCCTTTCAAGGTCCCCGTCGTTTTTTTGCGTCTTGTCTATCCCCCCTTTTCCCCTTCCGTCAAGTGGAAAACTCACCTGACGCTGTGGGGTAAAAGGCCGGCCGGGCCGGTCTTCGCCAGGGTCTTCCCCGTCCCCTTCGCCCTCGTCGTCCCGATAGGCCCTTTTTTTCCTGAGATAACGGAGAAAGCCCAAAAAAGCGGCCAGGGCCCCGGCGAAGAAGACAATTTCATACAGATAGCGGGAGAGGTAGAACAGCCAACCCGCGATCCCCGTGACGCGGCGCTTCCACGCCGCCTCGAATTCCTCGAGCGTCGTCCCGTACACGTTCCGGAACGCCCTCTCGGCCGGTTCCCCCCGCGACAGGGCCTGAAGCAGGAGGGACAGCTTTTCGATCCCCCCTCCGGTTTCCAGGAGGGTTTCCACGACGCTTTTGCTTTTTTCGTAGGCGAGCCGGACGTCCCGCTCCGTTCCCGGAAAGCGTGAGACGAGTTCACCGAGGGGAATGTCCGTCCCCGTGAGAATCGCCCCGGGGAGGAAAAAGGGACGCCTCGGTGCGGCGAGTTCCGAAAAGCCGCCGCTCGCCCACTGGGCGATCCCCTCGTCGAGCCATCTCGGCAGCCGGTCCCCGCCCACGGCGTCGTGGAGAAGAAGATGGCAGACCTCGTGTTTCAGGACCGATGCCAGGGGGACCCCCGAAGCGCGGATCGGGGCAAGGAAAAGAACGACGAGCCGCTCCTCCGGCCGGGCATAGGCGATGAACCGGAAGGTGCCCCTTCCGGCCCCCTCCGGCGCCTCCTCGCCGACGAGGCGGATCACCGGCCGGTACGTCAATTCGAAACCAAGGGTTCCTTGAAGCGCGTCCCGAACGCTGCGGCAGGCGCCGGGGATCTCTCCCGCCAGGGCCTCTTCCCGGGATTCATAAACCACCGCCGCGTCCTTCGTCTCCAGGATCCGGAGGGACGCGGCGCCGGAAAGGCCCGGCAGGAGCAGCAGCGGAAGGACCGCGCAAAGGCAATTGATCCCTGAAGGCAAATGAAGACGGGACATGGAGGGGCTCCCGGGGACGCCTTACAGCGGCCCGGCTTTTTTCCGAAGGGCGGATCCGCCCAGGTAGGCTTCCTGAATTTTCGGATTGGACCGCAGTTCCGCCGCCGACCCGGACATGGCAAGGTTGCCGCTTTCCAGGACGTATCCCTTGTGGGCGATGCCGAGGGCCTTGTGGGCGTTCTGTTCCACGAGAAGGATGGCGGTTCCCTGGCGGTTGATCTCGCCGATGATCCGGAATATCTGGTTGACCAGGATCGGCGCCAGTCCCAGGGAGGGCTCGTCGAGAAGAAGAACCCGGGGCGAACTCATGAGCGCTCTCCCGATGGCAAGCATCTGCTGCTCGCCCCCCGACAGGGTTCCGGAAAGCTGGGTTTTCCTTTCCCCGAGGATGGGAAAGAGGGAAAAGACCCGTTCCTTGGCCTCGGAGACTTCCCTTTTTTTCTTCCGGTACACGAAGGCGCCCAGGTTCAGGTTCTCATCCACGGTCAGGGTCGCGAAGACCTTTCTCCCCTCCGGTGAATGGGAGATTCCCTTCTCAACGATCCGATAGGCCGGTTCGTCCCCCAGGAGGTCCCCCCGGTAGAGAATCCTTCCGCCGCTCGCGGGAACGATCCCCGAGATGGCGTTGAGGAGGGTCGTCTTTCCCGCGCCGTTCGCGCCGAGAACGGTGGCGATCTCCCCCTCGTCCAGGTACAGGGTGACCCCGTCGAGGGCTTCCACGGCCCCGTAACGGACGGAAAGGTCTTCGATCACCAGGAGGTGCGCCATCGCTCAGTTCTCTTCCTTCCCCAGGTAGGCCTCGATCACCCGCGGGTCCCGGTAGATCTCCTCCGGCCTGCCCTCGGAGATCTTGCGGCCTTCTTCCATGACGGCCACCCTGTGGGAGATCCCCATGACCACGTTCATGTCGTGTTCGATGAGGAGAATCGTCAGGGCGTCTTCCCGGATGAGGTCCTCGAGGAACCTCATGAGTTCCTCCGTCTCTCCCGCGTTCAGGCCGCTGCTCGGTTCGTCGAGAACGAGAAGCGCCGGTTCGCATGCGAGGGCGCGGGCGATCTCCAGCATCCGCTGCCTCCCGTAGGGAACGTTTTTCGCCAGCTCGTTCCGGAACCGGGAAAGGCCCACCCGTTCGATGCAGCGGTCCGCCTTTTCGAAGAACCGGGATTCCTCCACCCTCTGGGATCTCGTCCGGAAAATGGACGACCAGACGCCGGAAGCGCCCCTGCTGTGCTGTCCCGCGACGACGTTTTCCAGGCAGGTCATGTTCGGAAAGAGACGGATGTTCTGAAAGGTCCGGGCCACACCCCTTTTCACGATCTGGTGGGGCTTCCATCCGGTGATGTCCTCTCCCCGGAAAAGGACCCGCCCCTCCTCGGGGCGGTAAATGCCGGTCACCACGTTGAACACCGTCGTTTTGCCCGCCCCGTTGGGCCCGATGAGAGACAGGATTTCCCCCTGCCGGACCTCGAGATCGAACCGGCCCACCGCCGTGAGCCCGCCGAAGATTTTCGTCAGGTCCCTCGTTTCGAGGACCGCGGGGGACGAGCCGTTCATGGCGCGCCCTCCCCTCTTTTCCGGGGCCACACGCCGCCGGGCCGGAACATCATCATGAGAATCATGGCGATGCCGAAGAACATCATCCGGTACATGGCGAAGGGACGGAGGATTTCAGGGAACAGGCTGATCGCCGCCGCCCCGATGAGAACGCCGGGGATGGATCCCATTCCCCCGATGAGAACGATGCAGAAGAACAGGCACGATTCCCAGAAGGTGAAACTCTCCGGGGACACGCACATGAGCTTGCTTGCGTAGATGTTCCCCGCCACGCCCGCCAGCGCCGCCCCGAGCACGAAGGCGAGGAGCTTGTAATGCCTGACGTCGATCCCGCTCGACCCGGCGGCCACTTCGTCCTCGCGGATGCAGTTCCAGGCCCGGCCGATCCGGGATTTCTGGAGCCGGAGAAGCCCGACGATGGTCAGCGCGACGACGGTCCAGATGAGAAAGTAGTACTTGATGGGGGAATCGATGACAAAAATCCCCCCCAGGCTCGGAAAGTCGATGCCGAAGACGCCGTTCGGCCCCCCGGTGAGGTCGAAGGGGTTGTTGATGAGGGCGAGGCGGACGATCTCCCCCATGCCGATGGTGACGATGCACAGGTAGTCCCCCCGGAGATGGATGATGGGGGAGCACACGAGATAGGCGAAAAGCCCCGCGGCGACGGCGCTCACGGGCAGCAGCAGCAGCACCGGGATGCCGTACTTCGTGTTGAGGATGGCCGTGGTGTACGCCCCGATGGCGTAAAAGCCCGCGTGGCCGAGATCGAAAAGGCCGACTTCGCCGAGGACGATGTTGAGGCTGAGTCCGAGGAGCGCGTAAATGCCGAAGAAGAAGGCGATGTCGATGTGATAGTCGCCGACCACGAAGGGATAGATGAAAAACGCCGCCACGACGGCCATGAGGGTCCCCTGACGGGACCCGAAAAAACGGCCTGAACCTTGAGACCGGGACGATTCCATCACTCAGACCTTCTCCGCCACTTTCTCCCCGAAAAGACCCGTGGGCCGGAAAATGAGGACGAGGATGAGAATCAGAAAAACGAAGACGTCCTTCCAGGCCGCCGAGATGTAGGCGGCCCCGAACATCTCGAGCACCCCGAGAATGAGCCCCCCGAACATCGCCCCGGGGAGATTCCCGATCCCTCCGAGAATGGTCGCGGTGAAGGCCTTGAGACCGTAGTTCCATCCCATGGCGAAGCTGATCTGGCGATAGTACATCCCCACCATGACCCCCGCCATGGCCCCCAGGGCGGGCCCGAGGGTGAAGATGAAAAAAATGATCCGGTTGAAGTTGATCCCCATGAGCGACGCCGTGTCCCGATCCAGCGCCGTCGCCCGGACGGCGGCCCCGAAGGTCGTCCTCTGGATGATCGTGTAGAGGATCCCCATGAGGGCGAAGGAAAGGACGAGGATGAGGATCTGGAGAAGGGTGATGTGGATGTTTCCGATCTGGAGATGGACGTTGGGGATGAGCGCCGCCGGGTAGGCCTGGTACCGGGGGCCCCAGATCACCATGATGGCGTTCTGCAGGACGATGGAGGCGCCCAGGGCGGACACCACCGCGGGGAGGCGCCCCGCCGGGTAGATGGGACGGTAGGCCACCCGTTCCACGAAAACCCCTACCAGGGCGACACTGGCCGCGGCCACCAGAAGGGCCGCGACCAGCCCGCCCCACAGACCGAAATGGGCCGTGATGAAGGAAACGGCAAAGACGAGAAGGGTGTATCCGATGTAGGAGCCGAGGGTGAAGAAATCCCCGTGGGCGAAGTTGATCAGCTTGAGGACCCCGTACACCATGGAGTACCCGAGGGCGATGAGGGCATAGAAGGACCCGATGGTCAGCCCGTTGATCAGCTGCTCGAAAAAGACGCCCATGAAGATTTCAGCCCTCTCCCCGTCTCACTTGGACACGACGATCTTCCCCTGGTCGTCCACGGTGTAGAGATAGAAGGGAACCCCCTCCCGGTCTCCCTGCTCGGTGAACCCGATGGGGCCGGTGATCCCGGGAACGCCGTTCACCGAATCTCTCAGATAGGAGGCAAGCACCTTCGAATCGGTCGATTTCGTCTTGTCCACCGCATAGGCGATGACGTTGAGGGCGTCCGCCGCATAGATGGGCCAGGGGCTCGACGGGATCTCGCCGAACTTGTCCTTGTAGGCGGCGAGGAATTCCTTCGCTTCCGCGTAGGGAAGATCCCCGGGCAGGGGTTCGTTTGTCATGTAGCATCCCTTGGCGATGTCGACGCCCGCGATCTTCACGAATTCGTCGTTGATCGCCGCGTTGCCGCCGACGAAGGGACAGGTGATCCCGATTTCCCGGGCCTGAGTGAGCAGGAGGGCCGCTTCGGCATAGTACCCCGTGTAGTACCAGACGTCGGGCTTCGTTTCCCGCAGCTGGGTCAGGGGGACACGGAAATCCTTTTCGCCGGGGGTGACGGCGTCGAAATAGACGATCTGCACCTTCCCGTCCTTGATCATGGGCTCAAGGGCCTTCTTCGTGTCTTCCGCAAGCCCTTTCCCGAAGGCCGTGTTGTCGTGCATGATGGCGATCTTCCGGGCGTTGAACTTCGCCGGAACCGCATCCGCGAAGAACCGGCCCTGGGAATCGTCCCGACCGCAGGTCCGGAAGAAGTACTTGAAATTCCTCTGTGTAAGCCGTACCGCCGTGACACCGTAGCCGATGTTCACCTTCTTGTACTTCTCGTAAATGGTCGAAGCGGTCTCGCACACCGACGAGCCGTAGGTCGAGACGGAGGCCACCACGTCCTTCTGGCCCACGAGCTTCTGGGCGGCCAGGGCGCCCGTCTTCGGCTCTCCGGCGTCATCGACGACGCGGACTTCCACCATTCTCCCCCCCAGGATCCCGCCTTTCTTGTTGATGAGCGATGCGGCGATTTCACAGGACTGCTTCGCCATCTGCCCCTCATACGCCCACGGACCGGTGATGGGCCCCTGGAGACCGATGACCACCGGTTTTTTGTCCGCCGCGAAAGCGGACGAAACCATGACCGCCAGACACATCCCCGCAATGAGCAATACTCTTGAAATCTTCATTTTCCACTGCGCTCCTTCTGAAAAGAAAACATTTCCGATCCTCCGGGAAGGAGCCTTCCTTCCCGCCCCCTGTTCCTTTCTCCCCTCCTTCGCCCCCTTTCCCGGTCCCGGACGTTTCCGGAATTGCGGGAAAAAGAAATCGGGTCCCGTACCCTTACCGGGAACGGGACCCAACCGGGGTTCATTCGGCGAGGGGAGTATAGAAAAGGGCCGTGGGCATGTCAAGAATTATATCGGCGGACCTCGTCGGGGGCCAGGGCGTCGAACTCCCTGCCCAGCTGGAGCAGGACGATGGCGGCGACCACCAGGAGCCCCCCCGCCACCTGGAGGGGCCCGAGAACCTCGCCGAGGAGGAAAAACGCCATGAAAGCCGCCGAAATGGGCTCCAGGGTGGCGGTGATCATCGTCCGGGTGGACCGGATGTAATTGACGCCCAGAAGATACAGGCCGAAGGGAATGACCGTCCCGGCAAAGACGATGTAAAGGAACACGCCCCACTGGCCCGGGGTCAGGGAGACCCGGAGGAACCGGAAGGGTTCGTGGACCACGTTCAGGATCAGGGCCGCGAACAGAAAGGAGTAGAAAGCGACCGTCCAGGGCCGGTACCGGTGCATCCCCCGCTCGCCGAGAAGGGTGTAGGCGGCGAAGGCGAGGGCGGAAAAGAGCCCCCAGAGGATGCCTTCCCGGTTCATCCGGAGGAGGTCGAGACTGTACCCCCCGACGACCAGGTAGCACCCCCCCACAGCCAGCAGAAGGGCGGCCAGCTTGGGCGCGGTGAGGCGCTCCTTCCAGAACGCCACGGCATAGACGGCCACGAGAATCGGCGCCAGGTACTCGAGGAGGATCGCCGCGGCGACCTGGATTTTGCTGATGGTCATGAAATAGGTGAACTGAAGCAGGACGAGGGCGCCGCCCAGGAGGATGAAATACCACAGATCCCCCGGGCGGACACGGAAGTGGGACCGTTTCCCGAACAGGAAGAACAGGCCGATGACGACCGCCGAAAAGGTTGCCCTGACCTGGACGAGCTGGAACGGGGTGATCCCCGTCTGGATGAGGGCCTTGCCGACGGTCCCGCAGGAGGCCCACAGGAGGGCGGCCCCCATGACGGCGACATATCCCCGGGTCGCTCCGGAAATCATCGGCGCTCCTCCTTGAACCGTCCCCGTTCGTTCATTCGTCTTTCCGTTCCACCCATTCCGGAAAAGGAGACCGCAGCATAGGCGCTTTTCCCGTTCGAGTCAATCATTGGAAAAGCGGGGGACGCTTCCCGGAAAACCAGGTACACTTCCCTCGGAAAAGCAGGGACATCTTCCTAGGGGAAAAACCGGGACACTCCCCGCATTTTTCTTGAGAAAAATGCGGGGAGTGTCCCTGGTTTTTCCGTCAGTGTCCCCACTAAAACGTGTACCCCACGGCGAGATGGAACCGTCCCGCGCCCTCCCCCTCCTGCCGGTTCAGCTTGAATCCGTAAAGAATCCCGATGGGACCCACAGGCGTCATGTACCGCAACCCGAAGCCGGCCGACGACCGGACCGACGGGAGATCGGGGTCCGTCTTGAACTGCCTGAGCCGGCCCGAATCGAAGAAAACGTCGAACTCGAAATCCTTTCCCAGGTCGATCCTGAATTCCACGCTGCCCATGAGCGAAACCCTGCCGCCCAGGGCGTTTCCGCCGGCATCGTAATACAGCATGTTCTCGTCGTATCCGCGGACGCTGAAGGCGCCGCCGAGGTAGAAGAGCTGGTCGTCGGGAACGGAGTCCGTCGCGCCGTAAGGCGTCAGATACCCCGCCCGGCCCATGAGGGCGACGGTGAGACGATCCCACGGCGTCACATAGTACCTCAGGTCGAGGCGGTATTTCAGAAAATCGTCGAGCGAATTGGTGAACCCCCTGGAAACGTCCACGGCGAGCGAGGAAAACAGGCCCTTCGTGGGCTTGAGAAAGGAATCCCGGGTGTCCCACGTGACGGACGGCGTCCCGGTCAGGATGTCCCGGGCCTCGCCGTACCCTTCGCCGGCGGCCTCCTCCGAGAGAACGTCCGTCCCGACGGGGAACCGCGATTTCCGTTCCAGCCTCGCCCCGAGGCCGCTGGTCAGTTGCGGGGTCCAGGGATAGGAGACGCCCATGGAAAGACCGTAGCTTTTCGTCCCGAAATCCTTGTTGAACTCGGTCTTCCGTTCCCTGAACAGGATCGCCGTCGCGGAAACGGGGCTTCCGAGGAGGCGGGGCTCGGTGACCCCGAGTTCGTACTGGTCGCTCGTTTCGCTCCACTCGGCGCTGATGCGCAGTTTCTTGTTCAGTCCGAAGAGGTTCCGGTTCCCCCCGCCCAGCTTCCCGTAAAATCTCTTGTCCGACTGGTACCCCAGGCTCACGTCGAAGAAGTAAGGCTTCTTTTCCGCAAGACTCACCAGCAGGTCCGCCCGCTCCTCCTTCTCCGCCAGCCCGAACGTCCTGACCTGCACGGAATCGAAGATCCCCATGCTCCTCAGTTTTCTCTGGCCTTCGAAAACGGCCTCCAGGGTGAAGGGGGTTCCCTCCTCGAGGCCCATCGTCTCCCCGAGGAGATCCGTCCTGGTTTTGAAATTGCCGGAGAAGAAGACGTTCCCCACGGTGACGGGGGGTCCTTCCTCGACCCGGTAGGCCAGACGGGCCGTTTTCCCGTCCTCCCCGAACGCCGCCTCGCCCCGCACCCGGACGTGGGGATATCCTTTCCGGGAGACGGCCCGCCCCAGGACATTCTCGTCGGCCCGCAGCCCCTCCTCCCGGAAGGGTTCGCCGGGTTTCAGGGAGACGAGTTTCAGGGCTTCCCGTTCCGTGAGGGCCCGAAGCCCCGGAAAGGTCACCTCCCCGACCAACGTCCGGGGACCTTCCCGGACAGTGAGGGCCACCGCCACCTTCCGCCGGTCGTCCTTCCAGGACAAGTCCTCCCGGACCTCGACGAACCGGTATCCTTCCCGGGCGTAGAGGGAACGAACCGCCCCGAGGTCCTCTTCCAGGGTCTCCGGGACGAAGGCGCCCTCGTGAAACCATCCGGGAGGCCGTGTCAGGATCTCATCGGTCAGCTTCTCCACGGGAAAGACCGTGTTCCCCGAAAGGGCGACCGATTCGACAAGGGTCTGCGGCCCCTCGTCGATCCGGAAACGGATCCGGCGGACCCCCGCGCCCTCCGCGCCCTCCCGTTCCGTCTCCGGTGTCACCCGGACCTGGAGAAACCCTTCGTTCCGGTATCGTTCCCGGATCCGGGAGGCGGAACGGAGAATCCCCAGGCCGTAGGAATTCCCCTCCCGGAAGAGGGCCACGTCTTTCCGGAGGGCCGAATCCCGGAAGGCCCGGTTCCCCTCGAAGAAAACCTCGTACCGGTCCCCCTCGGAGACGGTCACCCGGACAGTCACCCTCCCGGATTCCCCGTCCATCGAGACGGCCTCCTCCAGGCGCGCGTCGGCGAATCCCTCCCTCCTGTAAAACGCGGTGAGGGTCTCCAGATCCTCTCTCAGGGCGCCCGGACGGAACCGGCCCGCCAGCCCGGCAAAGAAATGGGCCCTCCAGGTCTTCATCCGCCACTCCAGGGTCCCGTCGTCGAAGGCGCGGTTCCCCTGGAAGACGAGGTCGCTCAGAAAATAATTCCTTCCTTTCCGGATGGTGATGTCCAGATCGGCGGCCAGGGCGTCCCGGTCCTCCACGACGGCGACGGTGACCTCGGGACGGATGAACCCTTCCCTGCGAAACCGCTCGGCGATCCGCTCCGCTTCCTTTTCCGGCCCGTCCGCGGGCAGGCCGTCCCCCGGTGAAAGGGTCATCACGCCCCGCACGTCGCTTTCGAAGAGGGGAAAGTTCCCATGGATCCGGATGTCCCGGACCCTGGGGCGCGCCTTCAGATTAATGAAAAGAACGACGCCCCCGGGGAGTTCCTCCCGCCCGGCGCGGACCTCCGCGAAACACCCCGTCTCCCGGAGGGCCTTCAGGGCCTCGTCGAGGCGTTTCCCTTCCAGAGGGGCCCCCTCCCTGAGGAACAGGGCCAGAAGGCTTTCGGCCATTTCGGTCAAGGGTTTCGCGGCCCCGCCGGGGGGATCCACCCGGACATGATAACCGGCCAGGACGGAGGGGGGGCGCCCCGGGACGGCGGTTCCGCCGTCTCCCGGCATTTCGCCGCTCCACGCCGGAACGTCGGCAAGGAGGAGGAACAGAAGGAAGAGCACCGACAGTCTGTTGAAAACGCCCGCACCGCCCATGAGGATCACCGGAACTCGAACCGCAGCTGGATTTCCCCGCCGTACACCCCCCGGTCGTTCTGAAACCCCCTGAGGAGAAGGTCTTCCAGCAACCGGTATTCCCCCGCCGCCTCCTGGACGGCCTCCCCGTCCGACGTTCCCACGGAATACTCGATGGAGAACCTCCGGGTCAGCCGTTTCCCCACCGTCAGCAGGAAACCCGATCCCGGAACGCCGTTTCCGGAGGACCCCGGCTGGACCTCGAAGACGTCCAGCCCCGTCAGCTCCCGGACCCGGCCCGACAAGGTGGACGCCACGAGCCGGGCCAGCATCTCCTCCGGGGAGGAGGGGGTCCCCCCTTCCCCGCCGGTCAGTTCGCGTGTCGTCTTTCCGAAAAGGAGCAGGGACAGGATGTCCTGGTCCTCCTCGGCGGGATCGGAGGAAAGGACGAATTTCAGGTTGTTCGTCCTGCCCGAAACCTCGAGGGTGATGCGCCACTCCCGGACCTGGACCCTTCCGGCCACGTCCAGGACGGGATCGATTTCGCGGGGGTCCGTGAAATCGAGGGTCCCCCGGGTGATGATGAAGGTCCTGTCCCGGTAGGTGACCGTCCCCGACGGGATGGTGATCCGGCCCGACAGGACCGGTTTTCCCCAGGTCCCGCCGAGCTGCAGGTCGGGAACGGCCGCCAGGGAGGCGAGGTCGTTGTCCACGAGGAAGGCGCCCTGCCGCCGGATCGCCACGTCGAGGGCGGTGTTTTCCAGGAAGGGGACGGCTTTCCGCTCCCGCTGGGGGGACACGGACCTCCGGGCGGCGAAGAGGCTTCTCAGGTCGATATCCATCTTGTTGAGCTTCTTGTAATAAAGCCCCTCCACAAGGGTCACCGATCCGGAGAGGACGCTCTCCCGGGAGGTTCCCCGGAGAGCAAGGTCCCCGCTGAAGATTGCCTGGAGGGTGTCGGGAAGGACGAAGGGGAGGTTTCGGCCCTCCAGCCGGAGGTCCGCCTTCTCGGGCTTGAATTCCCGGAAATCGAGGGACCCCTCCATACGGAACGGCCCGTCCTCCAGGAATCCCCGGACTTCCCGGAAAAGAATCCGCTCCCCGGCGATCTCGATGCTCCCCCGGACGTCCCGGATTCGTTCCGAGAGGGAAAGAACGGTCATCCCCAGGCCCTCCAGGAGGATTTCCCCCCGGAAATCGGGGTGGTCCACGGTCCCCCCGACGGTCCCGGAGAAATCGGCCCGGCCCTGGAAATCGGAAAGTCCCGAGGCGAAAGGACCGGCCGCCGCCAGGGGGATGGAACCGTCGAGCCGGAAATCGAGAGGACCGGACAGCCCCCCCTTCCCCTCGAACCGGACCTCTCCGCCGTCAAGGATCCGGACCCGGCCCGGGGAGAGGATGAGGACGCCCCTCCGGATCGCCGCCTCGAGATGATCCGCCGAGGCCACCCGGACGTCTTCGTGGTTGACGGCGATCCGGGAAATCCCGATCTCCCCGTCGATCTTCTCCGGGTCCCGGGCGTTCCCCTTCACGAGAACCTTCGCCGAGACCTCCCCGCCCCACAGGGGAGCCCGGAACAGGGTGAACCAGGGGGCGAGGTCCTCCCCCGACGGAGAAAGGGAGAGGGAGAAATCGCCCGACGCCCGGTTGAAGCGGGCGGAAAGGGGCAGGCCGTCCAGCCCCTCCACGGCGGCCGTCCCGTCCCGGTACTCCGCGAGGAACGAGAAATCCCCGGCGAGCCGGTCCGAAACGAAAAGGTCCCGGAGGGCGATCGTACCCTTGAAGGCCGGGTTCCTCATCTCCCCTCGACCGGCGAGATCGAGGGCCGCCTTCCCCTTCACCGGCAGCCGGCCCGCGATCCAGCCGATGCCTTCCAGGGAAACGCCGGCCGTGGAGAGGGATCCCTCGTAAGCCCCGCCGGGGACGAACCATCCGGAGGCCCGGACCGTTTCCCCCTCCCGGGGGGACACCGTGAGGGTGTCCACCACGATCCTTCCTTCCCGGAGGGTCAGGTCGGCGGCGACGGCGGCAATCCGCTGTCCCGGAAGTTCGAGATCCCCGCCCCTGACGCGGATCTTCCCCCGGGGGGCACTCCAGGTCCCCTCGAGGGCGGCATCGAGGGAGGCCGTTCCCCGGAGGGACGGGTCCACGTCCTGGAGAAAGACGGGGTCCGCCTTGAGATCGAGGCGGAAGGCGGGATCGCCGTTCCGTTCCCGGAGCCCCCGCCGGAACAGGGCCGCCCGCCCGGAAAGGCTGAGTCGCGACCCGCCGTTCCGGAGGGTGAGTTGAGAGATTTCCGCCGTCCCGTCGGGCCCCATGGTGCCCTCCACCGCGCCGTCGCCCATGGAATACGCCCCGTACCGCAACCGCCGCCCCTTCCCGGACAGAGCGAAAGAGGGTTCCCGGAGGGACCCCGAGACGGTTACCGTCAGGTCGCAGCTCCCCCCGACGGGAACGAGCCTGGAAAGGACGGGAACCCGGGCGAGGTCCCCCGCCGCGGCGGCAAGTTTCCCGCCGAAGGCGCTCTCTTCCGTGGAGAGCCACCCCTGTCCCCGGAGGGAGACGTTCCCGTCCGACGCGACGGCCCGGGACAGCGTCAGGGTCCCCCGCTTCCAGGCACCGGCGGCATCGAAGCGGACGTCGGAAACGCCTTCCACGGAGGGGGTGGCGACGGATTTCCCCTCCCCTTCCGCCTGGAAGGAAAGTTCCGCCGTCGCCGGGGCAAACCCCTTTCCCGCGAGGGATCCCCTCCCGTCCAGGGACCCGGAAACCAGCCCATCGAGGAACGGAAACGCTTCAAGAACGATGCCCTCCCCTTCCCACGCCGCCTCGTATGCCACGGCGGACAGGTCGCCGCCGCCCCGAAGCCCCCGGGGAAGGGCTTTCCGGAGATCCGCCTTTCCCGTGAAGGCGAGTCTCCCCCCGGGAAGGGCCGCTTCGAGGCTGGAGAGGGAAAGGACGCGCTCCTCGAGGGAAAGGGCGAACCGCCCCCCCTCGATGGAAATCCCGCGGAACGAAGCGGGGCCGATTTCCCCGCGGACATCGCCGGCGGGGTTGTCGAGGGTCCCTCCGATCCTTCCGGCGAGGACGGCGTCTCCGGACATCCCCCCGGCGATCCGGAAAAGATCCGCCGCGCCCCCGAGGGAACCGGAGAAACGGAATTCCAGGTCCGGCCGGGGATCCCCGAGAAGGTCCCCCACGGCCCCCGTGAAGGAAAGGGAAAAGGGGCCCCCGTGAAGATCCCCCGCGATCCCCTCGAGATTCCCCTTGCTGAGTTCCGCCCTGATTTCCGACCTCGCCAGGGGCATGGAAAGATCCCCTGCCAGCACCGATCCCGTTTCCACGACGGCGCCGAGGGCGCCCTCCCTCCCGGGGAGGCCGGCCCGGCCGTTCATGCCGATCCCCTTCAGGTCGAAAACGGGTCCGCCGGGGAAGGAAGCGTGCAGACTGCCCCCGGCGGCCTCGAAGCGAAGGAGTACCGGCGGGAAGGCGGCAAGGGAGGACGGAGACCCCGCCCTGCCCCGATCCGCCACCGGCGAAAGAAGAGCTTTCGTCAGGTTCGAGGAACCGTCCTTGTCGAAGACGAGGTTGAACCGGGGTGCATGCGCCTTCAGGCGAACGGCGAGAACGAACCGGCCAAGGAGGTCGAACCAGGAAATCCCGAGTTCGAGATCTTCGATGCGGGCCACCTCTTCTCCGCCGGGAGCCCGCAAGGTGAGGCCCCGGGCCAGGAGTTCCCCCCTCCAGAGGAAGACGCGGTGGCTTTCCGCGGTGAGGGTCCCCGGAATGAGGCCGTTGATCCGCGACAGGAGGAGATTCCTCGCCGGGGCGGTGTCGAGAAAGGAAACCAGGAGGACGAGGGCGAGCAGAAGGACACCGGCGACGACCGCAAGGACCGCCGTCCATCCGCGCCGCTTTCGTTCCTTTTTGTCCTGTGCCGCAGGATCCGTCACGGGCCTCCCGTCCTCGGAACATTCATGCGCCCGCCCCTTCCCCGCTTCCCGCCCGGGCACGATAAAACATTTGCGGAAAAGTTCCCATATTGATACTGTATTTGCCTGCGGATCGTCAAGTCGGGCGGGTCCGCGGCAGACCCGGCCCGCCTGGGGGCAGGACGGTCCCGGAACGATTCCGGCGGCCGGCGCCGCGGGCAAAGGGGGGTTCGTGATCCATCGTTTTCGATCGAAAGCCGAACAGGTCGCCCGGCTCGTCCGGGAGGGTCCCCGCGGGGAGGCGGCGGAGTCGATGCGGCCTTTTCGCCGGGCCGGTCTCGGAATCGTCCACAGGCTTTACCGGTCCGCCGAGGGGTTCCACAAGGACGAGTGCATGCTCCGGGCGTCGGCCATGACCTTCTACACCCTTCTTTCCATCGTCCCCGTCATCGCCATGGCCTTCGGCATCGCCAAGGGGTTCGGCCTCCAGAAGACCCTCGAGGTGCGACTTCTCGAGAACTTCCCCGGGCAGGAGGACGTGTTCAGCCGGCTCTTCACGTTCGCCAACACTCTCCTGGACAATACCCGGGGGGGGCTCCTCGCGGGAATCGGGGTGGTCGTTCTCCTGTGGACGGTGATCAAGCTCCTCGGCAACATCGAGGCATCCTTCAACGCCATCTGGAAGGTCCCCCGGCCCCGGACGATCTGGAGGAAATTCTCCGACTACCTGTCCCTCATGCTCGTGGCGCCCATCCTCTTCGTCCTGTCGGGAAGCCTGAACGTCTTCGTGACCACCCAGATCCGGACGATCCTGGACAAGCTGCCCCTCCTCGGGGCGGTGGGTCCCTACATCCTCTTCACCCTGAAGTTCCTCCCCTACCTGATTTTCTGGATCCTCTTCACCATCCTCTACAGCCTCATGCCGAACCGGAAGGTCAGCCTGCCGGCGGCGTTCGCCGGGGGGATCCTCGGGGGGACCCTCTATCAACTCACCCAGTGGGTCTACGTCCATTTCCAGGTGGGAGTGGCGAAATACAATGCCATCTACGGCAGCTTCGCCGCCCTTCCCCTCTTTCTCGTGTGGCTCCAGCTCGGCTGGATGATCGTCCTGTGGGGCGCCGAGATGTCCCGTGTCTTCGAGGAGGGAAGGGGGCCGCTGCCGGAGGACTTTCCGGACCGGGACATGAGCTTCCGCGTCCGTGCCCTCCTGTCCCTCGGAACGGCCGCTTCCGTCGTCCGGGCCTTCCACCGGGGGGACCCCGCCCCGACGGCGGCGGGACTTTCCCGGGAACTCGCCCTTCCGGAATCCCTCGTGGAGGTTCTCCTGGGCGACCTGACGGCCGGCGGGATTCTCGTCCGGGTGGAACGGGAAGGAGAGGGGGCGCCGGGCTGGCATCCCGCGAGGAACGTGGCGACGATCACCGTCCAGTCGGTCCTGGAAGCCGCCTCCGCAAGCGGAACGGACGACCTTCCCGGGCTGGAAGACGCCCCCTGGAAGCCCGCCGCGGAAAAGCTGTCCGAATTCCGGGAGATCCTGAACGCCGCCCCGGCCAACCGCCCCGTGGGAGACCTCTGACCCTTGGAACGGCGCCTTTTCCGAGACGTTCCCGAAAGGGACTGGAGGGACCCGGCCTGGCAGCTTCGCCATCGCGTCCGGGACGGCGCCGCCCTCGCCCGGATCCTTCCGGGCCTTTACGCCGGGGCGGGGGAAGCGGACCGGGTTTCCCGGGCCTACCCTTTCGCGGTGACCCCCTATTACCTGTCCCTGATCGACCCCGAATCGAAGGAGGACCCCATCGCCCTCCAGTGCCTGCCCCGGGAGGAGGAACTGCGGCACTCACCGGGTATCGGGGAGGACCCCCTCAACGAGGAGGGCTCCATGCCCGTTCCCGGCCTCATCCGGCGGTACGCCGACCGGTGCCTCCTTCTCGCCACGGGGGAATGCGCCGTTCTCTGCCGGCACTGCAACCGCAAAAGGAACTGGAAGGCCCGGAGGAAACGGATGACCTGGAGGGAATTCGATACCGCCGCCGCCTTCATCGAAAAGGACCGTTCCATCCGGGAGGTCATTCTCTCCGGCGGAGACCCCCTCACCTTGGACCGCCGGTCACTGTGCCGGATCCTGCAGACCCTGAAGGCGATCCCGCACGTCCGGATGCTCCGGATCGGGACCCGGATCCCCGCCGTTCTCCCCATGGCGGTCGACGGCGAACTGCTGGACCTTCTCCGGGAGTTCCGCCCCCTCTGGGTCGTCACCCAGTTCAACCACCCCCGGGAACTGACGGCGGAGGCGGCCACCGCCTGCGCGGCCTTTCTCGAACGGGGAATCCCCGTGGTCAATCAGTCGGTCCTTCTCCGGGGGGTCAACGACGTCCCCGAGGTGATGAGAGACCTTCTCTACGGCCTTGTGGAGGCGGCGGTCAAGCCGTACTATCTCTTTCACTGCGAACCCGTCCGCGGGGTGGAGCACTTCCGTGTCTCCCCCGGGAAAGGCACCGCCCTGTTCCGCAAGCTCCGGAAGGAGATCTCGGGCCTCGCCCTCCCCCGGTTCGTTTACGACCTGCCCGGGGGAAAAGGGAAAAAGTCCCTCGAATCGGGGACGGACACCGGGGAGGAAGGGAACGAACTATCTTTTGACAGGAAAGGGCAAATCGATTAAATAGTGCCGGGAAATTAGAATTTTTCCGGACGGGAAGCGGCCGCCGCCCCGCCGGGACAAAGGGGAACCACCTATGTACAATGCCAGTGACCTGAGAAAGAACCTGAAAATCCAGATCGACGGGGATCCGTACGTGATCGTGGACTTTCAATTCGTCAAACCGGGCAAGGGGCAGGCCCTGTACCGGTGCCGGCTGAGGAACATGCTCACGGGGTCCCAGTTCGACCGGACCTTCCGCTCCGTGGACACCTTCGAGCCCGCGGATCTCCAGGAAAAGAAGATGCAGTACCTCTACCAGGAGGGGGACAAGTTCGTCTTCATGGACGTGGCCACTTTCGAGCAGGTGTACCTGACGGAGGAACAGGTCGGCGACGCCAGGAACTTCCTCATCGACAACCTGGAAGTGGACATTCTCTTCTTCGGGACCCGTCCCATCGGCACCACGCCGCCCAAGTTCATCGACCTTCGGGTCACCGAGGCCGCACCCTGGGTGAAGGGGGACACAGCCACGACGGACTACAAGCCGGCCACCCTGGAAACGGGCTACCAGGTCCAGGTCCCCCCCTTCGTGGAAGTGGGGGACAAGATCCGGATCGACACCCGGACGGGGGACTACCTCACCCGGGTGAAGGACTGAAGCCGCCGCCGGATGATGCGGGACGTTTTGACCCATCTCCGGGCGAAACGGGAAAATCTGAAGGTCCGGGCGGCGGTGGTCGACGGCATCCGGCAGTTCTTCGCCGGGAGGGGCTACCTGGAGGTTGCGACCCCGGTCCGCATCCCCGCCCCGGCCCCGGAACCGCACATCGACGCCGTCCCCTCCCACGGGTGGTTTCTCCAGACTTCCCCGGAAATCGCCATGAAACGCCTTCTCGCCGCCGGGTACGGCAGGATTTTCCAGGTCTGCCCCTGCTTCCGCCTCGACGAGCGGGGTTCCCGGCACCTCTCCGAATTCACCCTTCTCGAGTGGTACGCCGACGGCGCGGATTACCGCAATATGATGGCGGAATGCGAGGACCTGGTCCGTTTCGTGTCCCGCCGTCTCGGGCGGGGGGACCGGATCGACTTCCGGGGGCAGGCCATCGACCTCGCCGGACCCTGGGAGCGGATCACCGTGGACGAGGCGTTCCGGAAATACGCGGGACGCACGGCGGAGGAAGCCCTCCGGACGGGGAGCTTCGACGAGGACATCGCCTTTTCCGTCGAGCCGGCCCTGAGAAAGGACCGGCCGGTCATCCTTTACGACTACCCCGCCTCCCAGGCGTCCCTGGCCCGGCTGAAGGAAACGGACCCCTCCGTGGCGGAACGGTTCGAGTGCTACATCGGCGGGATGGAACTCGCCAACGCCTTCACCGAACTCACCGACCCCGAGGAACAGCGGGAGCGGTTCGTCCGGGACCGGGAGGAACGGAAACGGGCGGGAAAGACCGACTACCCCCTTCCCGAGTCCTTCCTCGAGGAACTCCACCGCATGCCCCCGTCCTCCGGCGTCGCCCTGGGCGTGGACCGTCTCGTCATGCTCTTCACCGGCGCCGCCTCCATCGACGACGTCGTCCCGTTCACCCCGGAGATCCTGTAGGTTCCGTTCCCGCCCGATCGATCCCCCATTCCGACCGGTACCGAAGTCCAGGGTTTCATTTACGGATTGATACAGGCCGGGATCGCCCTGTTCGGTGGTCGTTCAATGTAGTCCGGCCCTTCAGGGCCGGCGATATACCACCGGGGCTAAAGCCCCGGGCTACATTCAGAGGTTTGCACGGACCGGGGCTGAAGTCATAAAATAATTGTTTGATGTAGTCCGGCCCTTCAGGGCCGGCGGTGCCTTGCGAGAAACGATCACCGTCGAGAGGTGCGGAACGGTTTTGGAGGCGAATAAGCGTCTTTTCGCTCACGGTTCCTTTCGAAGCGGAACGTCCGCAACACCGCTTGTCTGAGCCCGAAGGGCGAGTTTGCGGTGTTGCAGTGGAGCGAGAAAAATGGAACCATCGAAAAGCGGTTCCTGAGCCGGGAAACCGTCCGCGCCCCCGCAGGAACCGCCATGTCAAACGGCTCTCCCCGTTCCAACCGGGGCTGAAGCCCCGGGCTACATCCGACCCTACAGTGTCCTTCCCGCCTCGAAGCCCTCGAACACCGCCTCCAGGGCCTTCCGGGGGGCCAGGGCATCGCCGACGACAACGAGGTTTCCCGCGAAGGATTCCAATTCCCCCGCCAGCGAACGATCCGAACAGGCGCCCAGGGCGATCACCAGGGCGTCGAACCCTGAAAGGGTTTTTTCCTCCCCCTCCCTCAGGTAACGGACCTCCCGGTCCGTCGCCTCCTGGACGACGGCCAACCGCTCCAGCCGCACCTTCTTCTCCAGGAGGAACCGGCGCACATAGAACGCGGAGATGGCCCCCATGTCCCCCCCGAAGCGGCCCGTCATCTCGAGAACGGTCACCCGCTTGCCGAGATCGGCGAGGAAATGGGCCGTTTCCAGCCCCACGGCCCCCCCGCCGAGAACGACGATCTCCTTCCCCGCCGGAACGGCCCCCCGGAGAACCTCCCAGGCGGTGAGGCCCCCCCGGACGAAGGAGGGAACGACGGGAACGGCGCCGGTGGCGACGATGACGGCGTCCGGGCCTTCCTCCCGGACGCGCGCCCCCGTGGCGGCGCGGTTCAGAACGACGGAGACGCCCGCCCTTCCGAGGGCGGCCTCCATGAACGCCACATAGCGGAGGAAGGCGTCCCTCCCGGGCACCCGGCCGGCAAGCCGAAGCTGCCCGCCGAGGACGTTTTCCCTCTCCCAGAGAGCGACCTCGTGGCCCCGCCCTGCCGCCGTCAGGGCCGCCTCGAGGCCCCCGGGACCGCCGCCCGCGACGAGGACCCGCTTTTGCCGCGGGGCCTTCCCGAAGGCAGCCTCCCGCTCCCGCCCCGCCCCGGGATTGACGAGGCACGTGATCCCCACGGTGCGGCCGGTCATCATGCTGGCGTTGATCCGGTCGATGCATCCCTGGTTGCATCCCAGGCAGGAAAGGATTTCCCCTTCCCTTTCGGATGCGGCCTTGACGGGCAGGTCCGGGTCGGCCAGAAGGGACCGCCCCATGGCGACCAGGTCCGCCTTTCCCGACCGGAGGATCTCCTCGGCCAGGGCCGGCCCGTCGATCCGCCCCACGGCGATGACGGGAACGGACACCCCCTTCCGGACCCTTTCCGCCAGGGGGACAAAGCATCCCCGTTCCTCGAACATGGGGGCCACCGTCGCCCGGGCGGAACCATACACCCCCGCGCTGACATGGAGAGCGTCCGCCCCCGCCCCGACGAGAAAGGGCACGATTTCCATCATGTCCTCCACCTTCGGGCCGCCGGGGACGCCGTCCTCGCCGTTGATCCGGGCGATGACCGGGAAGGACGCCCCGAGGGCCTCGCGGATCCCCCGGAGGATCTCCACGGCGAAACGGGACCGGCCCTCCGCGTCCCCCCCGTATCGGTCCGTCCTCCGGTTCGACAGGGGGGAGAAGAACTGGCCGATGAGGTAGCCGTGGCAGGCATGAAGCTCCACGGCGTCGAACCCCGCCTCCCGGGCCCGGACGGCCCCGCGGACGAAATCCCGGACGATCTCACCGATCTCCGCGGCGGAAAGCTCCTTTGGAACCTCCCGGGTCACGGGACAGGGAACGGCCGAAGGCGCCACGGGGACGGCCCCGGAAAACGCGGACGCAACCTGCCTTCCCAGGTGGCTCAGCTGGACGGCGATCTTGCCCCCGTCCCGGTGGACGGCGTCTGCAAGCGCCCGCAGCTGTGGAAGGAACCGGTCGTCGGACATGTTCAGGTGAAGCAGGGAAAGGGGGCTTCCCGGGACGGCCTGGACCGACGCCGCCTCGGTGACGAGAAGTCCGGCGCCCCCCCGGGCCCGGGCACGGAAATAATCGATCATCCGCTCCGTCACCGTTCCGTCGACAAGGAAATTGGTCGCCATGGCGGGCATGACGATGCGGTTCTTCAATTCCATTCCGGCGATCCGGATGGGGGAAAACAGGACGGGGAAGGGATTCACGCGGCATCCTCCTCTCGGACGGGAGTTTTTCACCCCGCATGGGAACTTTTTTTCTGTATCCGAGGGCGGGGCCGCTGTCCAGACAAAAAAAAGTGATTCACCCCGTCTCGTGTATTTTTGTGAATGAAAACGGCGTGGCGCAGCATCCCCACGGCCTGTCGGAAATGCCCGACTCCGTTTCGTGAAACAGGTTTCATCCTTTCATCTATGAATCGCCAAATAAATTCTATTTTTGAATTTGTTTTATAACAAAATACCTTATATAAGCCTGTCTGTCTTACTGATCCTTGAACGCATTCCATCCTGTTCTTTTTCCATGAGGCAACTTTGCATGGATGGGGTTTCTTCCACCCTCCGGCTTTCATTTCACGAAGGTGGCGATGCGGAAATTTCAAGAGCGGCAGGATTTCTCAAAACGAAAACCTGCTCATGTGTTGCGTTGAAAAACTTCACACCCCGCGGGTGCGCTCAAAGGATCATTCCCACGAGAAAGAATGTCTGATCAGGCCCCCTGTGGGGTCCATATCAAAGCCGCGCCCTTCAGGTTCGGGTACTTACAAGGAGGCAATCGATGAAACAAACGACAAAAAGGATCGGGAAGAGAGGATTTTCATGGGCAGTTGGTGCAATTTGTCTTTTTATCTCAATGGGCCTCGCCGCACCGTCATACGGTGAAAACATTCTCGACAGGATCGGCGAGACGGGCAAGGTCACCATGGGATTCCGGGAAGGTTCGGTCCCCTTCGGTTTCATGAATCAGCAAGGGGAATGGGTCGGTTTCGGCCTGGACCTCGGGGAGGAAATCGTCAATGAATTGAGCGCGAAGTTCGGGAAAAAAATCGAACTGGTGAAAAAGCCGATCAATCCGAAGACCCGCATCCCCCTGGTCGTCAACGGCACGGTCGATATCGGAATCGGATCGACCACGATCACCCTGGCGAGGGAAGAGGTTGTCGATTTCAGCCTCCCATATTTTCTCACCGGCACGAGACTGCTGGTTCCGAAAGACAGCGACATTAAAGACTTCCCGGACCTTGCAGGCAAGCGGGTCGGTATGGGCAGCGGATCGACCGCCAACATAAAAGGCATCGACGCAGCGATGGCATCCGGCCTTATCAAACCGGCATGTGAAAAAGTGCTGTTCGAAGAACACAATAAGGGGTTCCTGGCTCTTCAACAGGGGAAGATTCACGCCTATTTCACGGACGCCAGCATATTGGCCGGCATGAAGGCAAAAGCCAAAAATCCCGAGGACTGGAAAATCGTCGGTCAATATCTCACATACGAACCCTACGGCATCATTCTTCCGGAGAATCAGGGGGAGTGGAGGGACTTCGTGAACGCCACGCTCATCAAAATCATCAAAAACGGCAGGTTCGTGGAAATCTACGAAAAATGGTTCGGTCCGAACGGGGAAGTGCCTCTGCCGATGAGTGCGGAATACAAAACTCTGCTGAAAGTGTTGAGTTACCCCGACTGAAACCTGGTCTTTGAGATGAAGGCCTTCGAAACGGTTCACGGGGGCCTTCATCCTCCTCATTCCGGGGCGGCGGCCGAAAACCGCCTGCCGTGTTTCCCGTGGCGGATCGACGATGGGTTTTCTGAATTACACATTCGACTGGAGCGTGTTGTGGCGACACCCATACGGCGGCATGTTTCTGGACGGCGTCTTCACCACCATTCACCTGTCTTTGCTGGCCTGGATCATCACCATGCCCCTGGGAATCGCCATCGGCATCTGCAGGGTGCTGCCGTCGCGAGCGATCCGATTCGGAGCAAGCATTTACGTCCAGGTTTTTCGAAACACCCCTTTCCTGGTGCAGCTTTTTTTCTGGTATTTCGCGGCGCCTCTGCTGCTGCCGAAGCCGGCCCAGGAATGGCTGTATAATCATGTGCCGGATTATTCCTACTGGGCCGGGGTCACCGCCCTGGGGACCTACACGGCCTCACGACTGGCCGAGCAGTTCAGAGCCGGTCTGCTGTCCATACCGCGCGACCAGTACCGTGCCGCATATTCGACCGGTCTGACGACCTTTCAAACCTATCGTTATGTCATCGTGCCGTATGCCTTCCGGATCATCATACCGCCTTTTACGACGGAATTTCTGACCTGCTTCAAGAACTCCGCCCTGACCATGACCATCGGCGTCATGGAAATCACTCACACGGCCTATTACGTCGATTCATTCACCTGGCACGGCCTTGAAACGACCACGGCGGCCAGCCTCACCTATCTGTTCATTTCGGGCTGCGTCGTGCTTTTCATGTGGTTTGTTGAAAAAAGGCTTCATATCCCGGGCATGATCGCCAGGGGGCGGTGAACCATGGATTTCGAGGTCATCGCCAGAAACTTCCCGTTCATGCTCGGGGGGCTCGCACTGACGATCCAGCTGGCCCTGATCACCCTGGCCGGCGGCCTTCTGCTCGGCATCATCCTGGCGGTGGCCCGCCTGTCGTCCAGGTCCTGGCTGTATTATCCGGCCACCGCCTACGTCCATTTTTTCCGGGGTCTCCCGCTCATTCTGGTCATTTTCTGGATATACTTTCTGTCACCGGTGCTCACCGGGAGATCACTGAACGAATTTCTTGCCGCCGTCGTATCGTTCATCGTGTTCGAAGCGGCGTACTTTGCGGAAATCATACGCGCCGGGATACAGTCCATTCCCCGCGGACAGGCGATGGCCGCCCATTCCAGCGGCCTGACATCCTTTCAGTGCATGCGCTTCGTGATCCTGCCCCAGGCGTTGCGCAACATGATTCCGGCGCTGGTAACGCAGGCCGTGGTGATTTTTCAGGACACGTCCCTGGCGTACGTGATCGGGCTCAGGGAATTTCTGCGCCGCGTCAATCTGGTGGACGCCCGGGAAGCGCGGTCCGTCGAACTGTATCTTTTCGCCGGTCTGGTGTACTTCATATTCTGCTCCATAGGGTCCCTGTGCAGCCAACGGTTGGAACATCGCCGGGAAAGGAATTCGCTTTGATAGAAATCAGGAATGTCAGCCTCTGGTACGGCGCGGGTCACAAAGCGCTGGAAGACATCAACGAAACCATACCGGGGGGTCGGACCGTGGTCATCTGCGGTCCCAGCGGTTCGGGAAAAAGTACGCTGCTGAGGTGCGTCAACGGGCTGGAACATTTCCAGCAAGGGGAAGTGGTTGTCGATGGAATCTCCGTGCAGGCCCCCGGCACGGACATTCATAAACTCCGTTCCAACATCGGCATGGTATTCCAGCATTTCGAACTCTATCCTCACATGACCGCCATGGATAACATCACGCTGGCGCCCGTCCAGGTCCGGAAAAAACCGGAAAAAGATGCCCGGGAAAAGGCCATGGAAATCCTCGATCGGGTCGGGATCCCGGGAAAAGCGTTCAAATATCCCGGCGAGCTTTCAGGAGGCGAGAAACAGCGGGTGGCCATTGCAAGGGCCCTGGCCATGGAACCCAGGATCATGCTTTTCGACGAACCGACCTCGGCGTTGGACCCGGAAATGATCAAAGAGGTCCTCGACGTCATGATCGACCTCGCCAGGGCGGGAATGACCATGGTCGTGGTCAGTCATGAGATGGGATTCGCCCGGGAAGTGGCCCACGAGATTATTTTCATGGACAAGGGGCGCGTCATGGAGAAGGGGACAAGTCATGAATTCTTCAATCATCCGAAAAATGAACGGACCCGCCAGTTCCTGAGTCGCATCCTGCTATAGGCCGCCGAAAGCAACAACGGGGAAATGATGTCCGACAAATCAATAAAGATTTCCATTCTATGTGAAGACCAGGCGAAGATGGGTTTCACGGATAAAATATTTTCAGCCCAGCATGGACTTTCCTTGTTTGTGGAGGCAGACCGGAGGATTCTGTTCGATACGGGAGCCACCGGTATTTTCATTGACAACGCCGGTCTTCTCGGTATCGATGTAAGCACCGCGGACTGGATTGTCCTGAGTCACGGGCATTGGGACCATACCAACGGGTTGAAGGCGCTCCATGATAAAAACATGAAGAAAATGAAGCTGCTGGTTCATCCGGGCGCCTTCATAGACAGACGAAAAGCTTCGGGACGATACAACGGCATGTGTTACAACCGGGATCAGATGTCGCAGATATTCGATCTCGTACTATCGACAAAACCCTGCAAGTTGTCGGATCATATCTATTTTCTGGGACAAATTCCCAGGATCAACGATTTCGAATCCCGGGAGACGACATTTTTCTATTTCAACGAAGGGAACAAGCTCCCGGATTTTGTCCTGGATGACACGGCACTTGCCATAGGAACGGAAAAGGGATTGGTGATTATCACGGGATGTTCCCATGCAGGGATCTGCAATATTGTTGAATACGCCAGGCGGGTCACCCGTCAGAACAAAGTATTTGCGGTTCTGGGTGGATTTCATCTGTTGGGTGATCCCGTTCAATTGCAAAGAACCATCAAATATTTTCACAAAAATAAGGTCGAGCATTTATATCCCATGCATTGCACGGACCTGTCAGCCCTGTCAAAATTTTACGAGGCCTTTGAAATCAAAAAGCTGTGTACGGGTGACACCGTTAACATTCAACCTTGACGGCTTCGTGAACGGATGACTTTCGGGATCAGAATGGGCGTCCTTCTTTTATAATCGAGGTACTTTTCACCGAGACGCTTCTCCAGTTCCGGTTCCTCGATCAGTTTGAATTCCAGGATGCTGCAGATCATAAAGGCCGGGGTAAAAACAAACAGAAGGGATGAGGATCCCATAAAGAACGCGACCCCGAAGAGGACGAGAAATATTCCCGACAGCATCGGGTTTCTCACATAAGCATAGGGACCCGTATCGACAAGTCCAGGCGGGGGGCTGACCGGTACGGGAGTTCCCCTCGCCTTCGCGAAATGCAGCACCGACCATAACCATAGAAAAGCACCCCCCGCAAGGAGCGGTAACGAAACCGCAACATTCCAGGGATATTCAAGAGGCCGGGAAAGACTGAAAAACGCATCGGCCCTCAATGCGAGAAATATCACCAGCAAGACAAGGAAGAGGAAAAAAGCGGCGAAGAGCGGCGTCAAAAGCATCCGCACACGCCTTTTCCCTGTCACGATCCGGTAAATGAGATCAACGACCGCTTTCATGCCCCCCGCCGTCCTTTCCGCGCAATATGGAGAATATACGGATATCGCCTGAAAGACAAACCCCGGGAAGCGCTTGCCCGCGAGGCATGATCACTCTAAGGTGAAAGGTTCCCCTCGAGGGTAAAAAAACCGCCCTGCCAAGTCCCGGGGAAAGGAGGGGGGTAAACCCCGGAACAACACCGGGTGGGGAACCCGATGCCTTTTCGGTCAGGGCGGTTTTTTCAGCTCTTCAGAATGTCCTTTTCAGGTATAAGTTAGGTATGATAGTGTTCAATGTCAAGTCACCCCCGGAAAGGCCCGCCCATGGAATTCCAGAAGCCCCGCCCTCTTTCGGCGAACCGCGAGAAAGAGATCCGAAGCCTCCTGAGGAAGAAGGAACGGGACCGGCAGGGGCTGTTTCTCGCGGAGGGATTCCATCTCCTGGAGGAGGCGCTCCGGGGCCGCCTTCACCCGGTCCTGGAGATCTATGCCGTCGAATCGGCCCTCCCCCGCGTGGAAACCCTGGCCCGGACCTTCCCAGCCCTCCGGGACCTTCCCGTATGCCTCGCGGCGCCCTCCCGGCTCGCCCGCATCTCCACGGAGGAGTCCGCCCAGGGGGTTGTCTTCCTGTGCCGCAAGACGGCCGTTTCCCCCTCCGCGCTGGAGGACGGGCCGGGGCCGGTCATCCTCTACCTGGAGGAGATGGCGGACCCGGGAAACCTGGGAACGATTCTCCGCACCGCCGCGTGGTTCGGCGTCCGGCCGGTCCTGCTCGGTCCCCGCTCGACGGACCTTTTCAACCCGAAGGTCCTTCGGGCTTCGGCAGGGGCCGTCTTTCACCTGGAAGTCGTCGAGAACACCCCTCCCGATGCGATCCGGCAATGGGCTTCCCGGACAGGACGGCCGGTCGTGGCCGCCGTGCCGGAGGGGGGCGTTCCGCCGAAGGAAGCGGAAAAGGAAGGAAAGTGCGTCCTGCTCCTGGGGAACGAATCCCGGGGCCTTTCGAGGGAGCTTCTGGACCTCGCCTCCCGGCGGGTCACCATCCCCCGCAGGGGCCGCGGGGAATCCCTCAACGTGGCCCTCTCGGCGGCCGTGCTCCTTTACGAATTTCTCAGGTGAAGCGCACCTTGCCGTTTCTCCTCCCGGAAAGGATGCCCGGGAGTTCGGAAAGCACCATCCCGGCGAGAATGAGAAGGGCCCCGGCCACGCCCGCCGTTCCCATCCGCTCCCCCAGGAGAAAAAAGGCGAAGACGGCCCCGAAGACCGGTTCCATGCAGAAGATGAGGGCCGTGTGGGCCGCCGTGGTAAACCGCTGCATGGCGGTCTGAATGAGAAAGGCGAAGACGGTGGCGAAAACGGCGCACACGACGAGGGGCCCGAGGATCTCTCCGTGCCACCGGAAAAGATCGGCGCCGTCGCCGGTGAGAACGGCGAAGAGGGCGCACAGAAGGGCGATCGTCCCCATCTGGACCGCCGTCAGCCAGTAGACGTCCGCCCGGGGAGCCCAGGCCCCCGTGTACAGGACATGGAAGGCCACCGACAGGGCGCAAAGGAGCGCCAGGAGGTCCCCTCCGTTGAACCGCCATTGTCCCCCGGTGGTCAGCAGGAACAGCCCCGCGGCGGCGAGGAACACCCCCGCCACAGTGAACCGGTGGAGCCTGTGGCGGAAGAGGCGCGCCCCGAGAAGGGCGACGAACACCACGCTCAGACCCGTGAGAAAGGCGGCATTGGAAGCCGTCGTGTACCGGAGGGCCGCCGTCTGAAGGAAGAAGGCCGCGAAGAGGAAGATCCCGAGGAGGGTGCCGTGGCGCAGGACGGTCCCGCGGAAGCTCCGGAGGCGGAAAAGGCACAGGGCGAACAGAAGGAGAAACGCAAGGGCGAACCGCTGTCCGAGAAAGACGAGGACGGTCACGTGGGAGAGGGCCTCCTTCACCAGCGGAAAGGCAAGCCCCCAGAAGAACGCCGCCAGCAGCAGAAGCAGGTCCGCGCCGAGTCTCCCCCCCGAGGGGTTCCCGCCGGCATCCGCCGGTACGGCGGGACCGCCTTCTTCCGCGCGGATGGCGTTCCGAAACGTTTCTTCCGTCATGGAGGAACCCTATATCCCTTCTCCGTCCCCGTGACAACGAAAATCCGCCGCCGCCGGGGCGATTTTCCGCCTTGACAAGACCATGACCCGATAGTAAGAAACAAACCCTGCATGCATTAAAGCAATCCGAAAAGGAGGAAGGGTATGAAAGCATTCCGGTTTGCAGTCATCTGGCTCACTCTTTTCGGTTTCGTCATGACGGTGCCCTTTTGCATAGACACGGCCCTCGCGGCGAAGAAGATCACCATCACCGTGGCCACCGATGCGACGTGGCCCCCCATGGAGATGGTGAACGAGAGTAAGGAGATCGTCGGATACGACATCGATTTCTTCCGCGCCGTGGCCGAGGAGGGCGGATTCAACGTGGAGTTCAAGAACGTCGCCTGGGACGGCATTTTCGCCGGCATCGCCGCCGGGAAATACGACGCCATCATTTCCTCCGTCACCATCACCGACGAGCGGAAGAAAACCATGGATTTCTCCGACCCCTACATCAACGCCGGCCAGATCCTCGTGGTCCCCAAGGGGGTCCAGGCGGCCACCCTGGCCGATCTCAAGGGACAGAAAGTGGGCGCCCAGATCGGCACCACCGGGGCCTTTGAAATCAAGAAAGTGGAAGGCGTGGAACTGAAGGGTTACGACGAGATCGGGCTCGCCTTCGAGGACATGGCGGCGGGACGGATCGGCGGCGTCGTCTGCGACACCCCCGTTGCGGCCGACTACGCCCTCCAGAAGAAGGAATACGCCGAGAAGTTCAAGATCGTCGGGCAGCCTTTCACCAATGAATACTACGGGATCGTGGTCCAGAAGGGGAACCGGAAGCTTCTCGACATGATCAACAAGGGGATCAAGGCCGTGAAAGCCAAGGGCATCGACAAGAAGATCGAGACGAAGTGGCTCCGGTAAAAAACCCGAAAACCAGCTCAAAGCCGTCCGAGACGGCGGTCATCGCCGTCACGGACGGCCCGGCTATCCCTCTGAAAAAGGACACGGGCCTTTTCACGGCCTGGCGGATCGCTTTTTTCGGTGCCATCGCAGTCGTCCTTTACCTGGTGTTCTTCCGGTCCGATCCTTACGGAAAGATCCTCGCCTTTCTTCCCGACGGAATCGTGGTCACCTTCAAGGTCACCGTCCTGTCCATCATCCTGGCCCTCGTCATCGGACTCTTCACGGGCCTGGGGCGGCTCTCGAAGAACCGCCTGATCAACGGGACCGCCTCCCTGTACGTGGAGGTCATCCGCGGCATTCCGCTCCTGGTCCAGCTTTTCTACATCTATTTCGCCCTGGGACGGTTCGTCAACGTCCCCGCCATGTGGAGCGCCGTCATCGCCATGGCCGTGTGCTACGGCGCCTACATGGGGGAAATCTTCCGGGCGGGCATCGAGGCCATTCCCAAGGGGCAGATGGAGGCGGCCCGTTCCCTGGGCATGACCCACGCCCAGTCCATGCGCCAGGTCATTCTCCCCCAGGCCTTCAAGACCATCCTCCCCCCGGTGGGAAACGAATTCGTGGCCCTGCTGAAAGATTCGTCCCTCGTGTCCATTCTCGCCGTTTCCGACCTTCTCCGGAGGGGCCGGGAATTCGCATCCGAAACCTTCACCTACTTCGAAACCTACACGATGGTCGCCCTTATTTACCTGATCATCACCCTCTTCTTCTCCAAACTCATCAGCGTCATGGAGGATCGGATCAGTGCCGGAAAATAAACGCCGCGTCATCGTGGAAATGCGACACGTCTTCAAATACTTCGGGACCCTCAAGGCCCTGGACAACGTCTCCCTGGACCTTTACGAGGGGGAGAAGCTGGTCATCATCGGCCCCAGCGGCTCGGGGAAGAGCACCCTGATCCGGTCCGTCAACCAGCTCGAAAAAATCGACAGCGGCAGCATCGTCGTCGACGGCTACGACATCAACGACCGCAGGACGAACATCAACAAGGTCCGCGAGGAAGTGGGGATGGTCTTCCAGTCGTTCAACGTGTTTCCCCACAAGACGGTCCTGGAAAACGTCAATCTCGCCCAGCTCGTCGTGCGCAGGCGCTCACGGGAGGAAGCGACGGAGATCTCGAAACAGCTCCTGCTGAAGGTGGGCATTCTGGAAAAGGCCGACCAGTATCCCCACAAGCTCTCCGGCGGACAGCAGCAGCGCGTCGCCATCGCCAGGGCCCTGGCCATGCGCCCGAAGATCATGCTCTTCGACGAACCGACCTCCGCCCTCGACCCGGAGATGATAGGAGAAGTCCTGGAAGTCATGAAGAACCTCGCCCGGGAGGGCATGACCATGATCGTCGTGACCCATGAGATGGGCTTCGCCCGGGAGGTGGCCGACCGGGTCATTTTCATGGACTACGGGGCGATCATCGAAGAGGGGACGCCGGAGCATTTTTTCACGAGCCCGTCCCATGAGCGCACCAGGACGTTCATGAAACAGATCCTCTGACCGGGGGGGGCCGTTTCCGCCGACCGGGAATCCCCCGGCGTCGCGAGGGAACGGCCTGGAAAGGGCCTCAGGCCGTGATCCGCGGAATTCTCCTCTTCCTCTCCGGAATCATCCTTTTTCTCTTCGCCATGGTCGAGCTCAGCGCGACCGTCCAGACGAACCTGACGAACTTCCGCGTCCGGGAGCACTTCCGTCTCGCCGTCAGGAATCCCTTCTATGGGATCGTGACGGGGCTTCTCACGACGATCCTGTTCCAGAGCAGTTCCGCCACGTCGGTGGTCACCGTGGGCATGGTGAGCGCCGGGCTCCTCACATTCTACCACTCCCTGGGCATCCTTCTCGGGGCGGACATCGGAACCACCCTCACCGTCCAGCTCGTCGTCTGGAAATTCACCGACCTGTCGCCCGTTTTCCTCATCGCGGGAGGCCTCCTCTGGATCTCCCGCAGCGGGAGGTACGCCGTCGCCGGGAAGGCCCTCTTCTTCTTCGGTCTTCTCTTCTTCGGCCTCGGCATCGTTTCCCAGGCAACAGCCCCCCTCAAGGGGGATCCCGCCGTTTCCAGCTTCTTCCGGGAGGTTTCCGGTCCGGCGACGGGCCTCCTTCTGGGAATCGCGTTCGCCGCCCTGATCCACTCCTCGGCGGTCCCCATCGCCCTCCTCGTCATCCTCGGCCAGCAGGGCCTCGTCGACCTCCCGACCGCCCTTCCCGTCGTCTTCGGGGCCAATGTGGGCACCACGTCCACCGCCCTTTTCGCCGCCCTGATTTCGAACCGGGAAGGACAGCGGTCCGCCCTTTCCCATCTTCTGTTCAAGGCCGGCGGCACCGTGGCGTGCCTTCTTCTTCTCACCCCCTTTACGGATCTCCTCGAAACCCTGAGCACGGACACGGCCCAGCAGATCGTCCTGGGACACCTCCTCTTCAATGGCGCCGTCGTCCTGATCTTTCTTCCCCTCCTCCGGCCCTACGCACGGCTCATGGAACGGATCCTGCCGGGAAAGGGGGAAACGGTCCCCCTGTGGCCCATCTTCCTCGACAACCGGCTGTTCCCCGATCCCGGCCGGGCCCTCGACGCGGTGAAGAAGGAACTCATCCGGGAGCTGGAGCTGGCGGAAAGCATGTTCGGGAAGAGCATGGGGCTCTTCTCCCGGTACACCGAACGGGAGCGAAGGAACATCGACTACCTGGAGATGGTGGTGGATAACCTCCGGGGAGAGATCGGCCGCTACCTCTGCGGAATCGCACGGGAGACCCTCTCGCCGGAACGGTCGAAAAGGCTTTTTCTCTACTCCGCCCTGGTGGACGACTTCGAACGGATCGCCGACCACTCGACGAACCTGGCGGAGCTTGCCGAAAGAAAGTACAGGGAAAAGATCCGTTTCACCGACTTCGCCGAAGACGATCTCCGGAGGATTTCCGGTCTCGTCTCGGACAACCTGAAGGATTCCCTGTCCCTCCTGGAACAGAGGGACGAAATGAAAATCAAGGCAGTTTACGACCGGGAACAGGCCGTGGACGCGCTGGTTCCGGAGGCCCGGGACAACCACCTCATCCGGTTTTACAAGGGGATCTGCCACGCCGACGCAGGCCCCATTTTCGTGGAAATGCTCGTCAACCTGGAGCGGATCTCCGACCACTGCGAGAACATCGCCGACTCCATGTGGGAGCTGAAGGAAGAGTAGAGATCCGTCAGTTCTTCGCAAGAAGCGCCCGGACGGCCTTTTCCAGCCCGTCCAGGGTGAGTTCGAACATGGGAAAGACTTTCCGGATCACGTCGACGGACCAGGTGTACCGCCATTCCTCCTCGAACCTGGGATTCATCCAGACCGAATGCCGGAAGGTGGAAGCGATGAGCCGGAGCGATTCGATGCTCGGCTTCGTTTTTCTCCCCGTGAGATAGATCCGACCCGCGGGATCGATGAGTTCGTACGGTCCCATGCTGGCGTCCCCGACGAAGATCACCCGTGTTTCGGGGTCCTGCCGCGTGAATTCGAGGAGGGAGACGGGTTTCTTCCACCGCTGGACATCGAGCCACACGTCATCGTAAACGGTGTTGTGGAAGAAATAGATCTTCAGGTCCCGGAACTGGGACCGGGCGTAGTGGAAGAGGGTCTGGACGACGGGGATGTAGGGGTCCATGGACCACCCCCCGTTGTCGATGAGGAGGGCCACCTTGAGCCGGTCCTTCAGCCGCCGGTCATGGACGATCTCGATTTCCCCGGCGTTCCGGACGGTCTCGTACACCGTTTTTTCCACGTTGAGCACGTCCCTCGGTCCCTCGGGCACCATTCTCCGGAGGCGCTTCAGGGCCTCCCCCATCTGCGCCGCCGTGAGCGGACCGTCCTGGGAATAATCCCTGTACCGCCGTTCCATGGCGACCTTGACGGCCGACCGGTTCCGGGACACCCCGCCGATCCGCATCCCCCCCGGATGGCGCCCCGAGTGCCCCACCGGGGAGGTTCCCCCCGTGCCGATCCACTTGTTCCCCCCGTGGTGGGCTTCCGTCTGTTCCCGAAGGCGGTTCATGAAATACTGCACCACTTCCTCGGGGGTCATCTTCTGCAGTGCGTTCTCGTCGAGGCCGAGGGCATCCGCAAGTTCCCGGGGGTTTTTCAGCCATTCCTCGAGAAGCGCCCGGGCCGCCTCCAGGAGTTCCTCCTCCCCCGGGTCCTCCAGGTCCTCCCCCCGGAAATGATGGGCGAACACCTGGTCGTACACGTCGAAATACCGTTCGCTCTTGACGAGGATGGCCCGGGCGCAGGTGTAAAAATCCCCCAGATCCGATACGAGCCCCATGGAAAGGGCCTTCTGGAGCCGGAGGAAGGCCGTCGGCGTGACGGGAACACCCCGCTCCCGGAGCTGGAAAAAGAAGGAGACGAACATCCGCTACCTCATGACCTGGGCCGCCTTCCTCGAGGCAAGGGCAAGGTCGGAACTCTTCTTGTAAAGGACCCCGAGGAAGGGGACTTCCCCGCGCTGCAGGGGGGTCAGATGGAAATCGGGGTCCGCCCTGAGCGCCCGGATCCAGTTGAGCAGCTCCCGGGTGGCCGGTTTCTTCTCGATCCCCTCGATCCCGCGGAGGCGGTAGAAGGCTTCCACGGAAATCCTGACGATGTCCCGCTTCAGGTCGGGGAAGTGGACCTCCACGATCCGGCGCATCGTTTCGGGATCGGGAAAGGCGATGTGGTGGAAGTTGCACCGGCCCAGGAAGGGATCGGAGAGGTCCTTTTTGGCGTTGGACGTGATGACCACCACCGGGCGGTGCTTCGTCCGTACGGTCTTGTCGATTTCGATGATGTCGAACTCCATCTGATCCAGGACATCGAGCATATCGTCCTGGAAATCCGTGTCCGCCTTGTCGATCTCGTCGATGAGGAGAACGGTCCTGACGTCGGAAGCGAAGGCCTGGCCGATCTTACCCATGCGGATGTAATCCTCGATGTTGCTCACGTCCCGGCGGGAATCGCCGAAGCGGCTGTCGTTCAGCCGGGTCAGGGTGTCGTACTGGTACAGGGCCTCGACGAGTTTCATGCTCGACTTCACGTTCAGGACGATGAGGGGCATCCCGAAGCTCCTGGAGATGGCGTGGGCGAGCATCGTCTTGCCCGTTCCCGGTTCGCCCTTCAGAAGAAGCGGCATTTCCAGGGTCATGGAAACGGCCACGATCTTTTCCAGTTCGCTGTCCAGAATGTATTTCGAATGCTTCCGGAAATCCTCATTCATGCTGTCTGGTTTCATCTCTTTTCCTCTCCCGTTTCAGATCTTCCGCAGGGGGTCCCTACATATCACGAAAGGCCCTGAAACGGCAATCCCGGCGGAGTGGGGCGCGGAAGGCCCCCGAAACGGGTGCAATCTTCTCCTTTGTCTGGTAAGAAGGTCCTGACACGGGCCCTCCCGTGCCTTCCGGAAACCGGAGGCCCAGGCCATGAAAAAACTGTTTTGCGAGCCTTGGACGATCACCATGAACACCCTGGAGGCGCTCCTCTCCCGGAAGGGCCGGGCGGGGCTCGCGGCCGCCTTCGCCGCCATGGTTCTCTTCTGGTTTCTCTACGTTCCCGCGCACGAACTGCTCCACGCCGCCGGGTGCGTCCTTTCCGGGGGGGAAGTCCGGGAGCTTGCCCTGCAGCCCTGGTACGGAGCCGGCCTTCTGAAGAAAATCTTCCCTTTCATCACGCCCGGTTCCGAATACGCGGGACGGCTCACCGAATTCTCCGTTCCCGGCCGGTTTTCGTACCTCCTGGTGGATCTCCTTCCCTATGTTCCGAGCCTGTTCGGCGTGGCGCTGGTCCGTCTCGCCGGGCGGAGAAACCGGCCGTTCCTTTACGGTCCGGCGGTGCTCCTTGCCTTCATGCCCGTCATCGCCATCCCCGGGGACTACTATGAAGCGGTCTCCCTTTTCACGTCCCCCCTCGCGGAAACCCTGGCGCCGGGAACGCCTGCGGGCCGGCTGGTGAGCGACGACGCCGTGAAGCTTCTTCTCGAACTGCGGGAAACGAGCCGCCTCACTCCCGTCACCCTCGCCGTCTTCGCCGTGGGTCTGTCTCTCAGCGCCCTCCTCGCCGCCGTTACCCTGGCCGTCGAGGCGGGAATGGCGCGGCTCCTGTTCGGCGGCCCTTCGGGAACGTGGAACCTTCTTGACAAGGATGCCCCGAAAAGGTAATTTTCAATGTCTTTTCGATGAGGAGGAGGAAGAGGCTTTCCCCATGACGACAGACACCATGACGCAACCCGCGAAATTGAACGGGCCCATCGATGTGGTCGCCTTCGATTTCGACGGAACGCTGGCCCTCCTGAACATCGACTTCCCCGCCATGAGAGCGGGCATTCTCGACCTGATCGCGTCGTACGGCGTGCCGCTGGACGGGCTGAAACATCTCTTCGCCCTCGAAATGATCGACGAGGCCCGGAAATGGATGCTCTCCCGGGATGAGGGACGGGCCGCGGAATTCGCGGACCGTGCGGAGGCCCTGATCCGGGCCGTCGAGATCGACGGGGCGGACCGCGGGAGTCTTTTCCCCGGCGTCCGGGAACTCTTCGCGAGGCTGCGGCGGGAAAACCGGAAAACGGCCATCGTCACCCGGAACTGCATCGAGTCGGTCCGGAAACTCTTCCCGGAGGCCGAGGACACCTGCGAATGCATCGTCACCCGCGAACACACCCCCCTCGTGAAGCCCCACCCCGAACACCTCCGGATCGTTCTGAGGATGCTCGGGGCCAGGCCGGAGCGGGCCGCCATGGTGGGGGACCACCCCATGGACATGCGCCTCGGGAAGGATGCGGGAACCTCTTCCGTCGGGGTTCTCACCGGATACGGCGGCGAGGCGCTGCTGCGGGAGGCCGGGGCGGACATCGTCGTCCCCCGGGCGCGGGAAGTCGCGGATATTCTCCGGTAGGATGCAAGCGATGTACGAAGTGACCATCGAAAAAACCTTCTCCGCGGCCCACGCCCTGTCGGAAATCGGGGGAAAGTGCGAAAGCCTCCACGGCCACAATTTCACCGTGGAGGTCACCGTAGCGGGACCGGAATTGAACGGACAGGGCCTGCTCCTCGATTTCCGGGTACTCAAGGAGTGGACCGGGGCCGTCCTGGACCGTCTCGACCACCGCTTTCTCAACGAGGTTCCCTCTTTCCGGGGACGGAACCCCTCCTCCGAGAACATCGCCCGCTTCATTTTCGACGAAATGAAAAAGAATCTCGCCGGCACGTCCCTTACCGTGTCCAAAGTCACCGTCCGGGAATCGGAGAACGCCCGTGCGACTTACAGGGAGAACGGCTGATGGTGGACGTCCAGAACCGGCGGGACGACCGGAACATCGAAATCCAGAAAGTGGGCGTCAAGGGCATCAAGTACCCCATCATCGTCCTCGACAAGAAGAACGGCGTCCAGCATGTGAACGCCACGATCAACATGTACGTCAACCTCCCCCACCAGTTCAAGGGCACCCACATGAGCCGGTTCATCGAGATCCTGAACGAGTACCGGGGGGAGATCAATCTCAGGACGTTCCAGAACATTCTCGAGTCCATGCAGAATCGTCTGAATGCCCGGTCGGCCTACATGGACATCCTGTTCCCCTATTTCATCGAAAAGACGGCCCCCGTATCGGGGGCGAAAAGCCTCATGGAGTACGAGTGCCGTTTCTCAGCGGAAATGAGCGGAGACCGGAAGGACTTCCTGGTGGGGGTGACCGTCCCGGTGACCACGGTCTGTCCCTGTTCCAAGGAGCTTTCCGCCATGGGGGCGCACAACCAGAGGAGCATCATCCGGCTTTGTCTCCGCTTCCGGAAATTCTTCTGGATCGAGGACGTGATCCGTCTCCTCGAGGAATCGGCAAGCGGGGAGGTCTACTCCCTCCTGAAGCGGCCCGACGAGAAGTACGTCACGGATAAGGCTTATGAAAGGCCCATGTTCGTGGAGGATGTGGTCCGTACCGTGGCGGAGAAGCTCAACGGGATCGAGAATTTCACGTGGTACTGCGTGGAGGCGGAAAACATCGAGAGCATCCACAACCACAGCGCGTACGCCCGCATCGAGAAGGGACGGTAAACGGGAAACACCGTCAGCCCTTTCGTCCCACCCCCCTTTCCCTGTAATATTCGAGAGCCTTGAAGGCGTAAACGGCGCCCCGGGCCACCACGGTGCCGCCGCCCATTTCGATGGCGACTTCCACCGCTTCCACCAGCTGCTCTTCCGTCGCCCCGGCCTTCAGCGCCTCCCGGATGTGCCAGGTGAGGCACGGCTCGCAGTACACGTAGGCCGCGATTCCCACGCCGATGAGTTCCTTGGCCGACCGGGTGAGGTGCTTCTCCTTCATGGCATGGTTCAGCAACTTCACGTAATGCTCATAGCATTTTGAATCCCGGGACGTGAACGCTTCGTGGACCCGCTTCAGATCGCCCATGTTCTTTTCGATTTTTCCGGCATCGTTTTGATCCAGCATTGTGAGTCCTCCTTTCGGCTTTTCTCCCTCCTTAAGGCGAAGATGCATAGAATTCAAATGAATTGTTTTGATAAATATCATAATTCAATTTTATCTTTTGTCCTTCCGATCCTCCTCTCCCGTGCCGCCTGATTTCAGGAAAAACGACACCCTTCATGACGAGGAAGTCGTGCAAAGTCAAATTCTTGTATAAATCTCCCGCTCTCCCGGACGTCATGTGCGGATCTTTACGGACTTGAAAACCGGTCCAGCATGATGTAAACCGGTCCTCGGAAACCGAGGGCCTGTTGTGCATTGTTGCACCATCGGTTTGCATGAAGATTTCCAGGCCCCGGTTGGTGTGCAGCATTGCCTATCCGCGCCGGAGCGCCGACCCATACGTCCTCCGCTCCGTGCGCGACTCCGGGAAGGTCCGGATTTTCGCCGCTCCCGAACCCTTCGAAAGCGTCCGGGGGTGGACAGGAAATCCAGGATCGGTTAAAGGCCGGGCGGAAGCGAAGAGATCCGGAACGTGCTCCCGAGGCCCCCCGGTCCGGCATATCGAAAGGAGGCGCCGGCAGGATGTCAAAGGGAAAAACGAGCTACGATGTGATCGTTGTGGGAGGCGGTATCGCCGGCCTGGGGGTGGCGGCCATCGTGTCAGCGGAAACGGGGCGGAAAGTCCTCGTGTTGGAACGGTTCCCCATGACCGGCGGCAGAATGATGAGTTATGAGGGTCTCCCTGAAGAGGGATGGCGGATCGATACCGGCCTGCATTTCGTCGAACTCGGCGAGAAGTCCTGCTGCACGGCGCTGAACGCCCGCGTCGGGAAGGAGGTGGCATGGGCCCCCTTCAGCGAATCGGTGGACATCTGGAACGGGGAAACGTTCGTCAACATCGCCGAACTGGTTCCCATGACGAAGGAGGACCGAAACGCCTTTGCCGGGATACTTGCAGGCATCTCGAAGATGATCGACGGAGACATCGAGCTTTGGGACAACCGCTCCTTCGAGGAATGGATGACGGAGCATATCCCCCAGCCCGCCGTCCGCGAAGTGTTCACGGACCTCGGCATGATCATGACCACCATCCCCAACGCCATCGACATGGCGGCGGGGGAAGTGCTTTACATCGCCCGGGAAAATCTCCGGAAAACGCGCCAGGTGCTCCAGGCGAGCTATCCCGTCGACGGCATGGAGGGGATCACCCGGGGTCTCGTGGAGGCGATCCTGGAAAACGGGGGGGAGATTCGGACCCACTGCGAAGTCCAGGAGGTGCTCATCGAAAACGGCAGGGCCGCGGGAGTCCGCGTCCCGTCGAAAATCCACCCCTACCAGGAGGAGTTCCGCATCATGGAAACGGAATCCCTCCTCGCCGACCGCGTGGTCTGCGCGCTGCCGATCTACAGCCTGTCCCGGATCATCGATTTCGATCCCCGAACCAGTCCCCTGCCGCGCTGGTGGTTGAAGCGCATTACCGACATCCGCAACGAAATCACGGGGCTCGTCGGCTTCATGATCGGGCTCGCCGAGCCCGTCGTCGATCCCGGGAAACGATGCTTCCTCACGGCCCTCAAAACGAAGCACGCGGGACTCCCCTTCCAGGCCTTCCCCGCATCCAATTTTTCGGACCGCGTCGCCCCTCCGGGCAAACAGCTGCTTCACACGGACATCGTGTGCGAGCATGCCGATGCGTCCGACAAGTTCAAACGGGAAAGGATTCTGAACCTTCTGTGGAAAGACGTGAAGGAAATGTTCCCCGGAATCGAAAGGAAGCTGGAATGGAAGCTTCCCTACTACGTCGACGGCTGCGACGGGCTCGCCCGGCAGCCGGGGCTCGTCGGGAATTTCAAGCCCGCCCTGAAAGCGCCGGGAATCCCCAACCTCTACTTTGCCGGCGACACCTGGCTTGGCCGGGGTCTGGCCATCAACAGCGCCGCGCGGAGCGCCATGACGTGCGCGGACCTGATCCTCGACGACCTGAGAAGAGCATACGGGGACATCATCCCATAGGATTCCCCGGCTCCGCCGCCAGTCATCCCGGCGGCGGAGTCCGTCCTACTTCCCGTCCAGCACCTCCCGGACCGCCCGGGACAGGCCGGAGATGAGGAAGGGTTTCTGAAGAAAGGCCCTGCACCCCTTCGCCATGATGCCGGCGGCCTGGCCGTTGAGACTGTAGCCGCTGCACAGGATCACTCTGACGTCCGGACGGATCTCCTTCAACTTCTCGAAGATCTGCTCGCCGTTCATCCCCGGCATGATCATGTCCAGAAGCACCAGATCGATCCCTTTTGACGTCGATTCGAAGATTTCCAGGGCTTCCGGTCCGCTCCGGGCCGTCAGGACACGGTACCCGAGGCCCGCCAGCATGTCTTTCGTGACCTTGATGACCATCTCCTCGTCGTCGACGACAAGGACCGTCTCCTTTCCATAGAGAAGGCTTCCGGTGTCGTTCTTCTCCCGGGAGGCCTCCACCCGCCGCGAGGCGGGAAGATAGATGCTGAACGCGGCCCCGTGCCCCTTTTCGCTGTACACGGTAATGATTCCCCGGTGCCCCCTGATGATGCCGTACACGATGGAAAGACCGAGTCCCGTCCCCCGGCCCATTTCCTTCGTCGTGAAGAAGGGATCGAAGATCCGCTCCATCGTTTTCCCGTCCATCCCGACGCCCGTGTCGGTGACCGTCATCTTCACGTATTTTCCCGGGGGAAGGTCGTAAGGCTTGACATATTTCCCGTCCAGAAGGACGTTCCGCGTCTCCAGGTACAGGTCCCCCCCCTCCGGCATGGCCTGCCAGGCATTGACGAAGAGGTTCATCAGGACCTGCTCGATCTGCCCCCGGTCGGCGTCGACGGCCCACAGACCCTCCTCGAATTTCCTGTGGATGGAGATCTCCTTCTTGGTCCGGCTGAACAGGGTGGAGGTCTTTTCGAGGACCGCGTTGAGATCGATGGGCTTCAGCTCGAAGCGACCGCCCCGGGCGAAACCGAGCAGCTGCCGTGTCAGGTTGGCGCCGCTCTGCACCAGTTCCTCGATTCCCTCCAGCCTTTCACGGTAAGGATTTTCCTTCTCCATCCCCATGGACATCAGGGAGGCGTGGCCGAGGATTCCCGTCAGCAGATTGTTGAAGTCGTGGGCGATCCCTCCCGCCAGGGTTCCGATGGCCTCCATCTTCTGGGACCTCGTCAACTGCTCCCGGAGCCGGGATCTCTCCTCCTCCGCCTCCTTGCGTTCTGTGACGTCCATGGTGTTTCCCAGAACGGCCGGACCGCCCCTGAAGGAAATGTACACCACCGTTTCCATGAGCCACCGGACTTTTCCCCGCTTGTCCACGATCCTGTACTCGTAGGGCGAGGTGAGTTCCCCCCGGAGCATGCTGCGGGCGTTGTTCGCCACCGATTCCCTGTCGTCGGGATGCACGTAGTTCAATATCCTCGAGCCGAGGAGTTCCTCGAGGGAATACCCGGAGTAGGCCGGGATATAGGGGTTCGTAAAACATACCCTGCCGTTCTGGATGATATAGACTCCGCCCGGAGAGCTGTTGGCGATGACCCGGTACTGCTCCTCCGCCACCTTCCGGTCCGTCACGTCCCGGACGACCCCCCGGAATCCCCGCCGGCGTCCTCCCGAATCCCGCATGAGGGACGCCGAAAATTCCACGGTGCGCCGCATGCCGCCCTTTGTGAGAATGTCCCATTCGAAGCGCCTGATGGGATTCCCCGTCCGGAACATCTCGTTGTACGCCTCGTAGATCCTGTCCGCGGTGTCCTCGTCGGCGGCGTAGTTCCTGAAACTGGAGCCCAGAAGCTCTTCCCGGGAGTATCCGAAGATCCGGCGGAACGACTCGTTGAAAAAAGTAAAGTTGCCCTCGACATCCACTTCCTGGTAGCCGTCCTCCATTTCCTCGAGGATGGCCCGGTATCGCTCCTCGCTCAGTTTCAGGGCATCTTCCGAACGCTTGCGCTCCGTCATGTCGCGGATGGACTCGATCGCCCCGACGACTTTTCCCGCGGCATCGTAAAGAGGGCTCGCTTTCCCCCATAGAATCCGGTTCTCCCCGCGGACGAAGGGGACCGCCGTCTCCGTGTAGAGGGTGTCGCCCTCCTTGCGGATGAAGCTGTACTCCTTTTCCAGATCGGGGTTCCAGGAAAACACGAAATCGACAAGGATGGGACGTTTTTTCCCGTAGAAGGGAACGGCGTACGCATAATCCCCTTTCCCGAGCATCTCTTCCGCCGGGACCCCGGTCATCTCCTCGATGGCCCGGTTCCAGGAGATCACCCTGCCTTCCCTGTCGACGGCCAGCGTGGCGTCGGGAAGGAAATCGATAATGGACGCAAGCCTCGACTCGTATCCGCGGCGTTCCTCTTCCGCCTTTTTCCTTTCCGAGATGTCGCGGCCGCTGCCGTAGTGACCCACCGGTTCGCCGTCACGGCCGAAAAGCGTCGCACCGTTGAACTCCATGGGAATCCTGGTCCCGTCCTTGCGGATCAGGTCCGCCTCATAGACGGGGATGTGCTCCCCCTCCATGGCCCTTCGGAAAAGATTCCGCAGCGTGTCGAGGCCTTCGGGGGCGGCAATCCGCGTGAAGGACTGCCCGTTCAACTCGCCCGGTTCGAAGCCCAGGATCTTTTCCAGGTTGGGATTCACATAGGTCAGGATGCCCTTTCTGTCAGTGGTGTAGATCAGTTCCCGCGACACTTCGATGAGGGTCCGGTACTTTTCCTCGCTTTCGCGCAGCGTTTCCTCCATCCGGCTGCGCCTGCCGAGTTCTTCCTTGAGTTCCTCGTTAAGGCGGGAAATCCGCAGATTGTACCCGCGTTGAATATAATTCCCGAAAATCAGCAGGATCACGATCACCGCGTTCATGATCGTGACAATGATGCCGAATGTTCTGTACCTGGAAATGGCTTCGCGCCACCCTTTCGCGGAAAAATCGATCCCGAGAACGGCGACCGCCTGACCCATCCCCTCGCGAACGAGAGGGGCGAAACCGGTGACCCATTTCCCCCACTTGTCCACATAGGGACCCTCGACGAGAGAAACTTTCCCGGTAAAGGCTCGATACGCACCCTCGGGTGCATCGGTGTATATATCCCCAGGATGGGAATAATCGACGGAAAAGGGGGATTCCCCGTCGGCCAGAAAAACGATCTTTTCGTTTCTCACCGCAAGCAGGTACACGAACCGCGCGCTCGGGTTCGCTTTCCGGATCCTTGCCAGCTGATCGCGGATTCCGCTGAAACGATCCGTGCCTTCATCTTCCCGGATTCCCCGAAGCCCTCCGACCGTTTCCATGTCGAATGACGCCGCCGCCGTGTCGGCAAGGGCCCGGAGACGGGCCTTCTCGAGACCCTCTCCATAACGGCTGGTGAAGCGGGTGAAAAGAACGCCCGCGGACAACACGAGAACGATGAGAAACGCCGCCCATAGGGTCCGGGCCGTATTTTTTTCCTGTTCCATGGCACCCCGTCTGTTTTTCTATTCCTGAACACCAGCCGGCAAGCTTCCCATCCCCGCACGGCGCCGCCGGGACGTCAAACACAGTTTTCGGCGGACGGCGGGACGTTCCATTTCCTGTGTTCCGCCACGACAGGACGTCAGAGGTCCTTGCAGATGTCGTCCGCGGAAAGCACCCCGGCGAAGATGCCGTTGAGGGCGGCGATAAATGCCGTGTGCACCGTTTCGGCGGGAACGGGGACGCCGCCGAAGGCCAAGGCCGACGCGGCGCACCCGTCATGGGCCAGAAGACATCGGAAGCCCAGGTCGGCGGCGGCACGGGTGGTCGTGTCGATGCACATCTGGGTCATCATGCCGGCGATCACCAGTTCCGTCACTCCGTTCCCCCGCAAATGATCGAGAAGCGGCGTGCCGCGAAAGCCGTTCGGATGGTTCTTCAGAAACACCGTTTCGCCCGGGGCGGGAGCCACGGACTCATGAATCCGCACCCCCGGCGTGTCCGGCAGGAAAAAGGTCGCGCCCCGGCGTGTCGAGATGTGCTGCATGTGAACCACCGGGTGTCCCTTCTGTCTGAACGCCCGGAGCAGCATTCCGGCTTTCGCCCCGGCGGCGGGGCTTCCGGGCAGTTCCATGGCGCCGCCCGGGAAATAATCATTCTGAATGTCGACAAGCAGCAATGCCCGAGTCATGGACGACCTCCTTCAGTCACCGGCGGATCCCGCGGGATCCGCCCTCGATACCGCTTTTCAAGCCGCTTGCGGCCGGCACCGCATCCCCCGGTCACCGCTTTTTGCTCCGGTTCTCCAGCCAGAGCCAGATCGCGAGAACACCGGTGAAAACGGACGCCGGCAGGCTCCACCACGGAGGAATCGGGACCCCTCCGGCACGCACTTCAATCTGGAGGAAAAAACGGGTCATCTGCGCGATCGACACGACCGCCAGAAAGATGATCGCCATCGTAATGGAAGGTTTCACGACGCCCCCTTCTCCGACCGCCTGGAACCCGGAAAGACGGGAACGGACGTCGGGAGATGAACATTCCGGATTTCGCCTGTAGCCTACAGATAATATGTTCCTTCGAATTTGACAAGAGCGTTTCCGCCGAACGACACGTGGTATCGTCCCGCTTCGTCCTCACGGGCGGAAAGCTTCACGATGTTCGGCCGGTCGCGGGAATCGTTCTGTTCGATCGAAAGCGGCTTCCCGTCCGTCATTCGATTGGCAAGGAGATAATAGCCGAAGGCGGCGTTGCCCGACCCTGTCGCGGGATCTTCCAGGTACCCGAAGGTCGGGGCAAACACCCTTGTCCGGAACCGGTTGGACGGAAAAGACACCTCCCCGGAATAGAGGGTGACGATGTCGATCCCGTTTGCGACGCAATAGGCTTTCAATCCTTCCAGGTCCGGCGAAACGGAGAGGATGCGCTTCAGGGAGACGATGGGAACGATCAGCGTCTCCAGGCCTGCGTTGACGACGGAAACGGGGAGGTCGCCGCGGATGTCCCCCGTCTCCACGCCGAGCGCCCCGGAAAGGCTTTCCCTGTCGTCCGCAAACGGTCTGAACGCCGGCCGGGGCGCCTGGATGAACACGCAGTCCTCCGCCGGAATGCGGTTCTCGACGGCCAGTTCGTCCTTCGCGGTGCGGATGAAGACCTCTTTCCTCGCAAGCAGTTCCGGACTGTTCCGGATCAGGTCATACAGAATGGCGATGGTTGCATGGCCGCAGAAATTGACTTCTCTTTCCGACGAATAGTACCGGATCCAGTAACGACCGGCATCGATCCCGGCCACGAAACCGACCTCGCTGACAAAGCCTTTCAACTCCCGGGCGATCTCCTGCATTTCGGCGGGGGCGAGGTCCCCCCGGTTTTTCAGATACACCGCACCGGCCGGATTGCCGGAGGAACCGTTCACGGAAAAAGCGTTCAGTTTCTTGAAGACGATCGATTTCATGAAAAAATTCCCCCCCCTTATGGTTCCATGGGCCTTTCGGGCCTATTTTCCGATCTCTTTCAACGTTGATGAAGTCGTAAAAAGGCCACTTCAACACTTTTTCGAACGGCAAAGTAAAAAGCTCCATAGGCAAGGCGCCCGAATCCCGAGGACTGAGGCGTACTTTTGGTACGCCGCAGGGACGAGGGAAGAAGGGGAACGCAGCATATGGGCTTTTTACGAAGCCGTCAACGTTACCGTCTTCACGGCGCGCCCCAGAACAGCCCTGCGGCGGCCCCGATCCCGCAATGCTGATACCGGGCGTATGCCCGCGCCGCCGCCCGGACGACGGCTTCCGTGGTTCCCGGTCCGATCCAGGAGCGGACGACTGCGTCCAGCGTATACGCCTCCGGCGCCATCAATCCCGTCGTGAGAAGGAGCGGATGGGCGCCCGCGGACTCAAGATCGTCTAGAAAATACCGTTTGCTCGAGCAGGAGAGAACCACGGCGCTTCTCGCCGGGAATTCCGCGTCCGGAGAAACGGGGCTCGCCGTTTCGAACTCCATGAGTCCGTTGTGGCCGAGGTAAACGAGGAGATGCGAGGCCCCCCCGGCGGGAAACGCCGCGGGACCCTGATCGTCCGTCCCCTCGATCGTTTCCGTGGACCGGCCCGCCGCCATGCGGAAGAAGGCCTCGATCGCCTCTCGGATGCATGCCCCGTCCCAGGCGTCGGCGACCAGGTACACGGGAACGGATCGCTCTCCCCTTTGAATCCGCGTCCTCAGGAGGACCCGTTCGAGGATGCGGCGATCCCCGGGCCTCGCGGCGTCCATCCGTTCCCACCCCGCGGCCCCGGTCAGATGGGTTTTGAGCCCGTACAGGGCACCCCAGTACAGATTCGTCCGCGGTTCCCGCCCGTCGCCGAGCGGGCCGGGAACGGGAACGATCCCCTGGTTTGCATTGTCGCAAAGCGCCACGACGACATGCACCACCACGGGCCGCCCTCCGTCGATGTCCGCGTCCAGACGGTTCTGCACGTCCCGGCCGGCGCCCGCCCATCCGCACGTCGCCGCCAGGACGGCAAGAAACAGCCCCGCAAGGGATGCATGAACCGGGGTATGGAAGAATCGACGCTTCATCCGCCTTTTGCCTGCCCGCCCGTGGACGCCGTATGATACACCCCTTTCACCGGGGTGACAATCCCGGACAGGGCCCCGTCCGCGGTCACGAACCGGGAGCGATCGAACGGGCCGCCTCCCGGGCGGCATCGAGAAAGTTCCGGAGAATCCTGGAGGGGTTTCCGGTAAGCCAGGCCATGTGGAGGACCGTCTCCTCTCCTCCCGAAATCGATTTGAAAACGACCCCCTCGATGCGGGAACGCTGCATGGAGGCGGGCACCACCGCGATCCCGATGCCGGCGGCCACCAGACCGATGACCGTATGGAACTGGGACGCCTCGAGGACGATGTTGGGACTGAACCCCTCCCGCTGGCAGAGGGCGATGATGTGATCGAAGAAACCGGGCCCCCGCTGCCTTGGAATCATGATATAGGATTCCTTCGCCAGCATGGGCCAGGTTACGGAAGCCTCCCCTCCCAGGGGATGGTTCCGGGGCATGGCCGCCACGAGCCGTTCCCGGAAAACCGGTTCCACCGTCAACCCCTCGCCCTCGATTCCCCGGGGCGGGCGCAGGAACCCCACCTGGATTCTTCCGTCGCACAGGGCCTCCAGCTGATGGCTCGTGTTCATCTCCGCAAGCGAGATCTCGACGCTCCGGAACCGCTGCCGGAACGCCTGGATGACGAGGGGAAGCACGCTGTAATTGGCGGACCCGATGAAGCCGATCGCCAGCCGCCCGATCTCCCCCTTCTCCGCCCGAACCGCCCTGCGCACCGCTTCCCCCGACAGGGCCACGATCTTCCTGGCCTCGTCCAGGAACGCCTGACCCGCCGGGGTGATCTGCACGCGCCGGCGGGTCCGGTCGAAGAGCCGGACGCCGATTTCCTCTTCCAACTGGCGGATCTGCACACTCAGCGGCGGCTGGGAAATGTTCAGCCGTTTCGCCGCCCGCCCGAAGTGAAGCTCCTCGGCGACGGCGATGAAATAAGTGAGATGTCTCAATTCCATTGATTCTTAAAATATATCGTATTGAGATGAATAATATATTTTCAATTTCAATTAACCTATACTATCCTCTCGTCCGAGTCAATGAATCAAGCAAAATCCCCGGCGCCTGGAGCGCCCTTTCACCCGCCGGGGATCGTTCCAGGGAGAAAGGACCGGATATGATCGCATCGTTGAATGATTTTTCAAGGCTGGCGCGTGAGAAAGGACCGAAGGAGATGGCCGTTCTGGCACCCGAGGACGAGGAGTTCATGCGGGCGGTCAGGATCAGCCGGGAGCGCGGCTACATCGAACCCATCCTCATCGGCAACGGCGAGAAAATCGCCCGGGCGGCGGGGAAAGTCGATTTCGACATCGGCCCGTTTCAGAAAATCTCCAGCGACGATCCCCGGGAGATCTCCAACCTCGGGATCGGGATGCTTTTTTCCGGAAAGGCGCCCATCGCCGGCAAGGGCCAGATCCCCACATCCCACATTTACCGCTCCATCATCCGCGAGGAGGCAAAGGCGGGTTCGGGCATGACGGTCAGCGTGGTGACCTTCTGGGAGGTGCCGGGGATCGACCACCTCGTCGCCTTCACCGACACGGGCGTCAATATCAGGCCGGATCTCAGGGCCAAGAGGGAAATCGTGAGGAACGCCGTTTTTGTGTACCATCTCCTGGGAATTCCCCGGCCGAGGATCGCCGTTCTGTCCGGACAGCGGGAAGCGGGAGGGGAACTTCCCTCATACGGGGACTTCAAGGAACTGCGGAAGGCCGCCGAAGCGGGGGATTTCGGTTCCTGTGACATCGAGGAGGCGGCCTCCTTCACGGACATCTTCCTCGGCGGCGGGATCCGCGGCGAAAGAATGCCCCACATCCTCCTCGTTCCCTGTCTCGACACGGGAAACATCCTGTGCAAACTCGATTTTTTCCTCAACGTGAAACGGAGTTCCCTGGTCGCAACTTCCCGGGGGCCGGTCTGCATCCCCGCCCGTTCGGACTTCAGCGACAACATCGTCCTTCAGATCGCCATGAGCGTCGTCCTGGCCGATCGCATGGGGAAACAAGGAGGGGAAATACGATGATGCATTCCTTCGAAGACATCCTGGAAGCGGCGAAGCGTGGCGGAAAGAAAAATATGGTCGTCCCCCGCCCCGTTGCGGCGGATTTCCCCGTTCTGGCCCGGGCGTCCGCCGCCGGGCTGATCCGCCCCTGTTTCGTCGGAAACGGCGGAACCCTGAAAGCCCTGGCCAGCGGGTCTTTGCCGGCGGAGGGGGAATACGAGATCCTGGAGGAAAACGACCCGCAACGGGTCCTCGGCCGGGCCCTGGCGGCCGTCCGCGACGGTGCCGGGGACATCCTCATGCAGGGCGGCATCGCCGCCGAAGATCTCCTCCGCGCCCTTCGCGACAGGGATGCGGGTCTTCTTCCCGCGGGCGGCGGCGTCAGCCACGTTTCCGTTTTTCCCCTTCTGAAGACAGAAAAACTGATTCTTATCACGGATACTTACATCCACAACCATCCGAACCTTGTCGAAAAGCAGCAGATCCTCACCAACGCGCTGCAACTGGCCCGCCTCATGGGAATCGAGACGCCGAAAACGGCGGTCCTGGCCGCCATCGAGCAGGTCAATCCCGGGATCCCGTCGACGCTGGATGCGGCGATCCTTTCCAAGATGGCGGAACGCCGGCAGTTCGGAAAGGCCGTCGTGGAGGGACCGCTCGACATCGATTGCGCCCTGAGCCAGACGGCGGCGAAACGCAAGGGTCTTCAAAGCACCGTGACGGGCGACGTGGACATCTACCTCGTCCCCGAAATCGACACGGGATATCTTCTCGCCCAGGCCCTGGTGTTCATCGGCAGGATGCAGACCGCGGGCATCGTGGTGGGAACGTCCCGTCCGGTGATCCTGAATCTCCCTTTTGTCTCCCCGGAGAACCGGATCGTGGAAATCGCCCTGGCATGCCTCCTTTGTGAAGGAGGAGAAGCAAACGGGTAACGCCGGACCGCCGGCCGGCCCTTCTGGAGGAATCGGGTACGCCCGGTTCCTTTTTTTTCATCTCTCGATGACTTCCCGCCGGCGGGCGGGACGATGACCCACACCGGGCGTCCGCCCCGCGGCAAGGATCCGGACACGCTCACCATCCGCCTCTCATCCCCGGCCGGGTGAACCCGCCGGTCATCGGCAACGGCGCCGCCGTCCCCTTTCTGCGAACCCGGCGTCCTCTTCCGGGCAAATCCCCGTGGATGGCTTTTTTCAAGGAAACAAAATGATGTTTGACAAATATCGAAGATCCTGTCTCATATCATTTCAGGAGATCTCTCATGAACGGCTCGGGCGTGCTTGGATTGATTTTGAACGTTTCGCTTCTGCTTTCGCTGGCATTCCTGTTCGACGTGGTGGAAGTCCGCTGGCATCGGAGACAGACACCGCTGCAGCAGGTGCCTGTCGGTTTCGTGATCGGCGCCGTCGGCATCGTCGTCATGATGACCCACTGGACGTTCGAACCCGGGCTCGTTTTCGACATGCGATCGGTGCTGATCGGCGTATCGGGACTCTTCTTCGGACCGTTCGCCACGGGAATCGTCATGGCCATGACATCCATCTTTCGTTTTCATCAGGGCGGATTCGGAGCCTGGACCGGCATCGCCGTGATCCTTGCCTCGGGGGCCATCGGAATCATCTGGAGGCGTTTCCGCCGCCGGTCTCTTGCCGACCTTTCATTCGGAGAACTCTACGTATTCGGCATGGTGATTCATCTGGTCATGCTGGCGATCATGTTCACGTTGCCCTGGAAAACCGCCGTGGACGTTCTATGGAAACTGTCCGTTCCCCTTCTGCTGATCAATCCGCTGGGAACCGCCCTGCTCGGGACTCTCATGGTGAGAAGGCTGCGGAGCGAGCGCATGCAGTCGGAACTGCGGGAGAAGGGGGATCAGTACCGCGCGTTTTTCGAAAACAGTTTCGATGCGGCCTTTCTCACGGCGCCGGACGGAAGAATCCTGGCGGCCAACCCGGAAGCATGCAACACCTTCGGGCGCACGGAAGAGGAAATCCGCCGCATCGGCAGGGCGGGTCTGCTGGACGAAAAGGATCCGCGCCTGGCGGGGGCGTTGGTAGAGCGGGCGCGCACCGGCAAGTTTCGCGGAGAACTCACCTTCCTGCGGAACGACGGCACGCCCTTTCCCGGTGAAATCTCGTCCGCCGTCTTCAGGGACCGCCACGGCAACCTGAAGACGAGCATGACCGTCCGGGACATCAGCGAGCGCCGGAAGGCGGAAGAGGCCCTGAGGAAAAGCGAGGAGCTCTTTTCGACCATCTTCCGCGCAAGCCCCGTTTCGATCGCCATCATCGGACTCGCGGACAACAGGATCAAGGATGCCAATGACGCCTGGCTCGAAGCTACGGGCCTGGCGCGGGAAGAGGCTGTCGGCCGCCGCCCTGTCGAACTCGGCGTCTGGGCCGATCCCGCGGAACGGGCCGGGTACCTGAAAATATTGGAAGAACGGGGCGTTGTGGAAAATTACGAGTTCAAACTCAGGCATAAAACCGGCCGTATCGTCAATATGCTCATTTCCGGGGAAAGGATCGAACTGTCCGGTGAACCCTGCATTCTGAGCCTCGGCCTGGACATCACCGACCGCAAACGGGCCGAAGAGGAAAGGAAGCGTCTCGAAGCCAGGCTCGTCCACGCCCAGAAGATGGAAGCCGTCAGAACCCTGGCCGGAGGGCTTGCCCACGATTTCAACAACCTTCTCATGAGCATGCAGGGAAACGTCTCCCTGATGCTGGAAGAACTGGAGCCGGAGCATCCCCACAACGAATATCTGAAAAGCATCGAGATTCAGATCCGAAGCGCCGCGAAACTGATCAAACAGCTTCTCGGCGTGGCCAGGAGCGGCCATTTTGACACGAAGCCGTCGAACATCAGTGAAATCATGGAAAACGCCGCTTTCATCTTCGCCCGGACCAGAAAGGATATCCGGATCCACAGGAACTTCGAGAAGAATCTGTGGACGTCTGAGGTGGACCCGGACCAGATGGGGCAGGTCTTCATGAACCTCTTCATCAACGCGGGTCAGGCCATGCCGGCGGGGGGAGACCTGTACCTGAAAACGGGGAATGTCTTTCTCGACGAGGCGTTCGTCAGGCCGCAATCGGCCATGCCGGGGCGATACGTGAGGATTTCGGTGACGGACACCGGCTCGGGAATGAGCGAAAACACGATGACACGGGTCTTCGAGCCCTTTTTCACGACGAAGGAACGGGGAAGGGGAACGGGCCTCGGTCTTTCCATGGCATACGCGATCGTCAAGGTACACAGGGGGCTCATCGATTTCTCCAGCAAATCCGGACAGGGGTCGACTTTCAACATCTACCTTCCCGCTTCCGAACAGGAGGCCGTTCCGGACGCGTCGGTTTCTCCGGAAATCATCCGGGGGACGGGCACCATTCTGCTGGTCGATGACGAGACCCCGGTGTTGCAGACGATCCAGCGCATGCTGGAACAGATCGGATACAAGGTGACGGCGGCACAGAGCGGGAGGGAGGCCGTCGACCTCTACAGGGAAAAGAAAGCGGAGATCGATCTTGTCCTTCTGGACATGATCATGCCCGGGATGTCGGGGGAAGAGGCGTTCCGGATGCTCCGGGAGATCAATCCCGAAGTCAAGATCATCCTGCTTAGCGGATACGCCCTGGAAGGACAGGCCAGAAGAATCCTCGAAACGGGCGGCAACGGCTTCATTCAGAAATCCGTGTCGCTGAGCGAGCTTTCCCGCAGGATCCATGAACTGCGGGGGGCCGGCGGCGAGGGTTAAATAAAACGTCCGGCGCCCGGCCGTTGAAAGGCCTCTGAACGGAGCGGGAAATCCCGCGTCGCAGGCACGCCGGCGACGGCGGGCATTCGATGGATTCCGGAGTCTCATCGATTGGTTCTGGCCATCTGAAGCCGTTTCATGCTATCTTTTTTCCAGCAGTCATTTTTTTCCCCTCTCGCCTGCGTGGTCCTTTTATCGAAGTCCGCTCCATTCAAGAGAAAACTGTCTGCCGCCGGGTTATCCCCCCTCGATGAAGGGGGAAGAACGTCATGTTGCAGGAGATCGATATGAACGACAGCTGACAATCCGTCCGAAAGGAGGAAAAATCGCCATGGAAAGAGGATCCCTTGAAAAAGCCGTCTGTGCTTTGCTGTTCGGGATATTGATGATGGCGGGATGCAGCGGCGGTTCGGATGCCGGGTCCGAGGCCGGGGACAACGCGCCCGCCGGAATCAATGCTCCAACGGCTGACATCGGACCGGACCGGACGGGCATCGTAACGCGGAACATGGCTGCGCCCCGTCCGGAGGAAATCACCTTCTTCAACGCGCCGGGCAGCGGCGGTATCGAATGGTCGTGGTCCGTCGATTCCGCCGAAGATCCCTCCGCCGAATTCCGGCTCACATCCAGGAACACCAGAGCAACGGGTTTTTATGCCGACAAACCGGGACAATATTCCCTGTCTCTCGTGGTGGGCGACGGGCAGGGAACGACGGTATCGGATACGGTTTCCGTCCGTCTCGTCATGGACCGGGATGCCGACGGCCTTGAGGACGACGTGGACATGGACAGGGACGGCGACGGGTTTCTCAACGGCGTCGACCGCTTTCCCGATGACCGGGCCTCCCATTATGACGATGACGGCGACGGCACGGGCAACTACTATACGATGGACGTGGACGGCGACGGCGTCGACGATGTCGAGGACGATTTCGCTGTTACGCCGGAAAAGCAGGAATACGTCGTGTATGCCGAGTCGAAGGAATCGGGCCTGTCGAATCGGAACGACGGGGTCAGCGTTTCCGAGGACGCCGGTGTCATGCCCGGACGCATCACGGGGGCCTTGTATTCCGATGGGGCAAAACCGGACATCGATTACTTCAAAATCACCTTCGACAGCAGCGGTCGCTATACCGCAGTCCTGAACGGTTCATCGGCGGCCATGCATCCGGTCCTCGCCGTTCTCCTTGCTTCCGGCAAATCCGTTGTGACGACGGCCACGGCCCTGCCCTTTTCGAAAGGTTCCACCACCGTTTCCATGATGATCGTGGAAACCGGAGACTATTACCTGAACATAACGGATGCGTCGGGAACGAGCGATCCGGCATGGAACTATCATGTACGGATCTTCGCGGACCAGGACTTCGACGGCATCCCGGACGACCTGGAAATCGCCCTGGACAGCAATGAATTCACTTCCGACAGCGACGGCGACGGGATTCCCGACGGCGTGGAAATAAGTCCCGCCCTTCTTGACTGGGTCAACTACAGCGACCCCGACGGGGACGGGATGCCCGGCTGGTGGGATTCCGATTCCGACGGCGACGGGATTCCGGATGGCGTGGAATTCCTCACGGCGGAGAAACATCCCGACCTGACGCCGGAAACACTGAGTCTGTTGAACGATGCGGATGGGGACGGCGTACCCAATTTTCTGGATACGGACAGCGACGGGAACGGTATCCCCGATCCCGTCGAGGCGGGGGTGAACCCGACCGACCCCCTGGACAGCGACGGCGACGGGATTCCCGACTTCGCGGACACGGATGACGATGACGACGGGCTTGTGGACTCGAGGGACGCGGACCGTCTGACACCTCTTGCGCCGTCCTACAATGCCGACAGCCTGTCGACCCCCGAGGGCCCCATGATGCTTCGCGATTTCATAAACGATACCCTTGGGATCACCGATGTCGCCCGGGCAGGCGACGCCGTCACCCTTTCGGGCCACAATCTTCCTTCCGTGACGGTGGATGCCGTGATGATCATCCGGGGGGAAACCGGCGTGCTGAATCTGACGCCGGATCTGGCCGACGAGGAGGGCCTTCACTTCACCTGGCCTCCGGACATTCACGGAGGCACCGTCCTGGTCTCACTGGCCGGCGGCGGCTGCGTCACGGATCCCCTGGATGTCCTGGCCGTGGACGGTACCGCACCGATACTCAACAACGCGGATTTTGACGGGTCCAGGGCCACGCTGTACGGTTTCAATCTGAAAGCCAACCTGACCGTCAATTTCACCGGAAGCAGCACGGTTTACGACAACAGCGCCGGGAGCGCGGACCGGGTTACGGTGTGGGTCCCGGCGGGAACCGTCACCGGACCGGTGTTCGTCTCGTCCTCAAGAGGCGATTCCAACGTGATTTACATCGAGCTTTATAAAAACATCAGCGGCCGGGTCGCCCTGCCGGCGGGATCCCCGGTGGATGTGACGGCCCTCAATGTCTCGTGGTCCGTTCACCCGGACAATGAGAGATATCCCGATGCTTCCGGGAACTTCTCGACCAGGGTCGACATGAACGCCCCCACGATCGTCACGGCGCTGATCCAGGAACCGACGCCGGACGGCTCGGAGAAATACGCCGTTTTTCTCGAAGCCCTTGCATTGAAAGGCGACGCATTTGTCGTCATGGACAGCCGCAGCACGGCTCTCGCCATGGTGTGGGGCGCGCTCTCCGTGCACGCCCTCGTCTCCGAATCGGACCTGAGCGATGCCCGCGACCTGATCAACGGGCTGGGCGAGGTGACGGCCCTTGCCGAAAGCCTGGAACAGAAGCTCGCATCGGATCCCTACCTGCGGAACACGGATGACCCCGATCTCGCCCGGACGGCCGCGGACGCACTCGTCGCCGCCGCCGCCGCCATTGAGGGGAAACTCAATTCCGGCAGTTTCACCCCTCCCCCGGCCTTTCCGACCTTCAAGGATCTCCTGTCGAGAGAGGGCGCGGACGTCACGCCCAAGGAAGTCGACGACATCCAGGTATACGAAGACGGCAATTCGGGCAACATCGCCGTCGAAAACGACAGCATGCTGTACCTGTCGGTGCAGATCACTTCCAGGGACGGGAAAATCCTGACCCCCCATATCTCCGGTATTTGGGGAATGGTGCCCCCCCAGGGATACCTGGGCGGGGCATGGGTCAAGTCCGACTTCAACCAGCCCCGGAGGAAGGATTCCACCGTTCAGATCATCACTCCCGGCTGCGACACGTACTTCGACCCGAAACGGAAGGTACCCTGGACGCACCCGGCCTACAAGTGGATCACCGGTCGCACCGTTGTCGAGCGGATCATTTCGCCCGTCATCGGCACCGTCATGTCCCTCAAAGACCTCGGTCCGAAATTCGTCCCCGTGAAGATCGTAACCGTCGTGTTCGCCGACTCGACGGATCTGGGCGGAAGCCTGGAGTCCTTCTCCAACGGGGATGTGAAGGGGGGCGTAAAAGAATTCATCTACTTCCTGTGGGCCGATTTCTCGAAGTGCGGTCCCATCACCAAGGCGCTTTTCACGCAGGCGAGCAAATCCGCCGCTACGGCCGTGGTCGGTACGATGATCAGAAGGTTGTCGGTCAAGATCGCCGCAAGGCTCTCGCCGGTCGGTGGGCTTCTCGGGGTGATCGATATCCTTGGAATTGCATCGAATGTGATCACCGTCGGGAAAACGGTGACCGACATCACCACCACTGACAACGTCATCGAGTTCGACGTGGACTTCCCGCTGGACATCGATGCCGTGATTCCGGGAAAGGTGAAGGCCGACGGGAAGAACAAGGCGTTCATCATTCAGGGGCAGGGTTTCAGCCCCATCGTGGAGGAACGGGGCAACCCTCTGTATTCCTGGAGCATCACCCGCTACCCCGAAGTCGTTTTCATGGACGGGAACGGGAACGAGTACGTGATCGACGCGACGCAGATCGCTCCGGACGGAAAGCGGATGAACGTCACCGTGCCCGGCTGGTGGCTGGACGAGAACACCAAGGGACCGCTCAAGGTGATCGTCCATCACCCGAAGAACGAGCCGGATAGCAAGGTGGAGAAGGATCCCGCGGTGATCCTCGTAAAAGATATCGAACTTTCGTCCATCGAGCCGGAGAAGGGCGGGAAAAACACCCCCGCCACCGTTTACGGGGCGGGGTTCAGCGCCCTCGCCTCGGAAAACGCGGTCATGGTGGGAACAAAGGCCGCACCTGTAACAACAGCCTCGGAAACGGCCCTCGGGATCGTGATACCGGACCTGGAGCCGGGGCAGTACGATGTCAAGGCACGGGTGAGATTCGACGGGACCTGGAGCGACTGGTCCAATCCCGTCGTCTACGAAGTGGCCGAAGGAAAGGTGAAAATCACGGTCTGCGACGACGGGGGGCTGAAAGACGACGCCTTCGCCCTGTACGTGGACGGCGGCTACCAGGGAACGCTCTACGCGAGTCCGGGGGCCTATTGTGCGACCTACGACATGGACCTTTCCGCCGATGTCCACACGGCCATGCTCGCCGGGATCGAAGCTCCGGACGACGTCGGCACTTACAGCATCAGTTTCTCGGGGGTGAGCGGCGTCACCGGCGATCCCCTGAGCGGGAGCGATCTGGTGCCCGGCGTGAACAGGTACTTCACCTTCTATGTCTCCACCCCTGCGCCGGTCGTGTCGGCAGCGGGCTTCAAGGTCTTTCCCTATACGCCGGCGGTACCCGATCCGGAGCTGATGAAACTGCGGCGCCCCTAAACCGGAAGAAGGCGGAACCCCCAGGGACGCCTTCGGCGAGTGCGAAACGGAATCGGATCACGAACGGGAACGGCCCGGAATTCATGTCACCTTTCCGGCCGTTCCCGTTTCGCCCTCTTTTCGCCGTCGCCGCGCCTTTTCCGTCTTCCCGCAATGGAAGCACTGGAACCGGCGTCAGCCGGGATTATGGCCGGCCATCTCGTTTCCATCATCCCGATCGTCCCCGCGTTCCTCCTTCCCGTCGCGCGGCGGGGTAAGGCAAAACCTGTCAGGATCGGGATGCCGCCTTCGAAGGACCCCCTTTTACTGTAAACCAATCTCTTTTTTATGGTTGACGAATGGGCTCTCATTCGTTATGAGAAAGTCTCTCTATGCGAAAGGACCATGGACCCATGACGAACCCCCTCATCGCCCCCCTGGCGGACCGCATTCTGGAATATGGAGAACGGGGACTTTCCCCCGGAGAAGCCGAACGTCTCGCCGCCCTTCCCGACGGGGAAACGACCGACCTTTTTCATTTCGCCCACAGGATCGCAAGGCGGTTCGGGAGGTCCGGTCCGCCGGTGCTGTGCGCCATCCTGAACGCCAAGTCGGGTTTCTGCAGCGAGGACTGCGCCTTTTGCGCCCAGTCCGCCCGGCATCGGACGGGCGTCGAGACCTTTCCCCTCGTCTCCCCCGAACGGATGGCCGGGCGGGCGGTCGAGATGGCGGAAAAGGGGGCCACCCGGTTCTCCATCGTCACGAGCGGGGTCGCCCTGAACGAAAAAGAACTCGACCGTGTCGCCCGGGGGGTCCGGCTCATCCGGGAACGGACGGACCTCGCCGTGTGCGCCTCCCTCGGGATGCTTTCCGAGGCGTCCGCGGGAACGCTGAGGGAAAGCGGCGTCACGACCTATCATCACAATCTGGAAACGGCACGGAGTTTCTTCCGCCGGGTCTGCACGACTCACGCGTACGAGGAGGACGTGGAAACGGTGCGGACCGCGAAAAAGGCGGGCCTCAGGACCTGCTCCGGGGGCATCTTCGGACTGGGCGAGGGTTGGGCCGAGAGGCTGGAGCTGGCCTTCACGCTCCGGGACCTGGAAGTGGACGGCGTGCCCATGAACTTCCTGAACCCCGTTCCCGGAACGGCCCTGGCCGGCCGGCCCCTTCTGCCCCCTCTGGAGGCGCTCAAATGCATCTCCCTCTTCCGGTTCATCCTCCCCGGCCGGGAGATCCTCGTCTGCGGCGGGAGGGAGGTGACCCTCCGGGACTACCAGTCCTGGATCTTTCATGCCGGGGCGGACGGCCTCATGATCGGGAACTATCTGACCACGGCGGGGCGGAACATCGAAACGGACCTGGACATGATCGCCGCCTGGCCCGGTTTCCGGTAAGAAAGGCAACCGGCCCCGACGCACCGCTCAAAGCATCGGGCCGCGACGTCCCCCTGATCGTACCACAGCGTTTCTCCCCCGCACAAAGATCGTAATCGGCGGCCGTTCAAAGGAACCCCCTTCCCCAGTCTCACCCACCGAGTGAATAACCATCTCATGAATTAAAAACTAAAGGGATCTTCCAAGATCACCGATAAGACTCCATGACGGGCCGGAGATCCTGCACCGACAACGCATTTGAGGGATCGTGATCTTCTAACCGAGATCACGCACATCGCAAGCGGATATACAATCGAGAAGTTCCGGCGACTTGACATGGAAGAAATCCTTGCCGATCGGGAAAGGCCGGAGAAAAAGCCTTTCAGCGATCCTTTGCGGAACCGTTCCCGGACGGGCAGCGCCTCAAAGGGCCTGAGAACCTCCGCAAAAAACGCGCGCAAAGGAGGGGACGGCAGGCTTATCGCCGCATCCGCCGGCCCTCCCGCCTGTTCCATATCGCCCATGCACATGGCGCGGCCCTCATGGAGAGGGGCGGTTCCGAACCTTTTCGCCGCACGGCCGCAACCGGGCATCTGCGCGGCCGTCATTCCTCATTTCCGGAAATTCCTTTTTTCAAGAGAAACACCGACGCCCGCAATCGTTGGGAAACGGCGCCGTCCCGATGTCTTTCGATATCGTGCCCGCGGCGTCGAACGGGGGTTGCACGCCTTTCGCAGCGGTTCCAACATCACTACAGGGGGAAATGAATATGAAGTTCAATCTGAAAATGAAGATTCTCTCGTTCGTGTTTGTTTTTCTGCTGATCATCGTGGCCATCGGATTTTCGACGATATGGATCGTTAAAAGCAAGGTCATCACCACCGCCCGGGAGAAACTGGCCGGCGATCTGGCCATGGGCAGGGCGCTTCTGAACGAAAAGCATCCGGGAGCCTGGTCGATCCGCGACGGGAACCTGTTCAAGGGGGAAACCGAGATGAGCGGCAATTTCGCCGTCGTCGATGCGATCGGAGAACTGACCGGGGATACGGTGACCCTTTTCCAGGGAAACACCCGCGTGGCCACGAACGTGAAACTTTCTTCCGGCAAACGGGCGGTGGGAACGAAAGCGGCGCAGAACGTCATCGACACAACCCTCACCGGCGGCGGGCGCTATGTCGGCAAGGCCAATGTCGTCGGAACATGGAATCAGACCGCCTATGAACCCGTCAGGAACGCCGGCGGCGCGATCATCGGAATGTTTTATGTGGGGGTGCCGAACACGCGCTACGACGAGATCAGCGGCAATATCGCCGGCAACATCGTAATGATCAGCATCGTCGGACTGGTGATCATGGGGGTCCTGAGCTTCGTTCTCATCCGGTCCATAACCGGTCCTCTGAGCCGGGTCATCGAAGGCTTGCGCAACGGAGCCGAGAAGGTCGCGGCGGCTGCCAACCAGGTATCCTCCTCCAGTCAGAATCTGGCCGAAGGCACATCCGATCAGGCGGTGTCCCTGGAAGAAACGTCTTCCTCCGTGGAAGAGATGTCCGCCACGACCAGGCAGAACGCCGACAACGCGGGACACGCGAAAACGATGATGTCGGACGCCAGGCAGATCGTGGACAAGGCCAATGCGCACATGAATGAAATGGTGACAGCCATTTCCGTCATCAACAAAACGAGCGAAGATACGGGCAAGATCATCAAAACCATCGACGAGATCGCGTTTCAGACCAATCTGCTGGCGTTGAACGCCGCAGTGGAGGCGGCCCGCGCCGGGGAGGCCGGTGCCGGCTTTGCCGTCGTTGCCGACGAAGTCAGAAACCTGGCGATGAGGGCCGGGGAGGCCGCCAAAAACACGAACGAACTGATCGACAGCACCATCAAGGCCGTTCATGAAGGGAGCGCGTTGACGCGGAAGACCCAGGCGGCGTTTCAGGAAAATACGGAAATATCCTTAAAAATAGCCAAGTTGATCGATGAAATCGCCGTTGCCTCCCAGGAACAGGCGGGGGGAATTTCCCAGGTGAACGACGCGGTATCGAAGATGAACAAGGGGATCCAGTCGACGGCGGCGAATGCCGAGGAATCGGCCGGCGCATCCGAAGAATTGAACGCCCAGGCGGACCAGATGAAATCTTATGTGGATGATCTCATCGCCGTCATCGGCGGCGGCAGCGGCCCGGGCCTGTCCCGCTCCTCCCGGTCCGCGAAAAAGCGCCGCGGGGAATTCTTATCCTCCGCAAGGCACTCGGACACATCCGGAAATGCCAGGGCCCTTCCGATAGCGGCCGGCTGAAAGCTGCGGAGCGATAAGCCGGGGGCGCCCTTGCAATCCCCACGGACGGGACGAACGTGATTGACGGGATTTCCTCCGGGGAAAAGGGGAAAAATTGACGGGCCGGTTATACGGAAAGCTGACACCACCCGAAAACCGGTTCCCTGCGAAGGATAGAGAATCAAACGACTTATTATAGATCGATTGTCCTGGTATGGCGATTACTCTTTATCAGCGATGCATTCCTCGCGCGGACGGTTCCTCGGTGCCGCGATCGACGGTGGCGTCCGCACCGGGGTAGCATGCATCCGGATGAACAAAATGTGACGGCTTCGAAAAAGGGTTGATTCGGCTTTTTTACGAGTTCGTCAAATGTAAAATATCAGGAGGTATAAAATGGCTGGCAAGATCAAGAAGATGCTCGACACGATCATCGCCTCGAAATCGGGAGGCAATCCCACCCTGGCTGCTGCCACGACAACCAAACTGATCCTGAAAGGCTTGAACCCCAACAAATTCACAAGCCAGTCCGATGACGATCCTGCTGTAGTCGACAAGGTCAGGAACATTGCCGCAGAGATGGGCATAAAACTCTAATTTCAAGGGAGGTGGACAGACAATGAAAATCAAAGTTTCGTATACCACGGAAAAGCAGACCGATGCGGCCGTCTCTGCATTGAAATCGGATTTTTCCGGAATGGAGATCAAAGCGGTCCTGTTCTTTGCCTCATCCGCCTTTCCGCCGGCTGAACTGGCCTCGGCAATGGAGAAGGCGTTCCCCGGCGTATCCGTATTCGGTTGCACCACCGCCGGAGAGATATGCTCGGGATTCATGTCGGAAAACTCCATCGTCGCCATGGCGATGACCGGCGGCATCATCGAGGACCTCCGGGTGGAGGTGCTGGAAGACGTGAAAGGAAACGCCAAAGGCGCCCTGAACAAGGCCATGGACGCCTTTCACGCGCATTTTAAAATACCCCTGTCGGAAATGGATTTTAACAAGTATGTCGGCCTGATCCTGATCGACGGCCTGAGCGGCACGGAAGAAATCCTGATGGATGCCGTCGGCAACGTCACCAACATCAACATCATCGGCGGATCGGCCGGAGATGACCTGAAGTTTGCCGAAACATTCGTGTTCGCCCACGGCAAGGCGTATTCCAACGCCGCGATGCTCGCCCTGGTGAAAGCGGCCGGACCTTTCTCGATATTGAAGACCCAGAGCTTCCAAATCCTTGACAAGACCCTTGTGGCGACAAAGGTCAACGAAAAAAATCGCGAAGTGATCGAATTCAACGGAAAAAGTGCCGTAGAAGCTTATGCGGAGGCCGTGGGAGTGCCCGCCGAAAAAGCGTCGGATGCCTTTATGCGTTATCCCATCGGCCTTGTCATCAACGGCGATCCTTATGTGAGAAGCCCGCAGAGAATCGAGGGAAACAGCATCATCTTCTACTGCAACATCCTGGAGGGCATGGAACTCTCCCTCCTGGAGTCGACGGATATCGTCGCGGACACGCAAAAGGCGGTTGCCGACATGAAAAACGGCATGGGCTCCGTCTCGGGGATCATCAACTTCCACTGCATTCTGAGAACGCTCGAGCTGAAGAGCAAAAAGCAGGTGGGCCCATACGCGGCCATCTTCAAGGATGTTCCCACGGTCGGTTTCAGCACTTACGGCGAGGAGCTTTTCGGGCACATCAATCAGACATCGACCATGCTGCTTTTCGCATAAGCCGTTCATTGACGAACGACGTCCGGAAGAATCGGATGACACGCCCCGGCGCCTTGAAAGCGCCGGGGCGGCAATACCCGCTTTCTCCCTGAACCGGCGGACGGAACTTCATAACGCCGTCCCCCCGGCAAACGAGCCAAAGGGCGGCGACCGCCGCTTCGAGCCTTTGCCCGTTCACAACAGGCGATATTTCCTCGAGGATTCCCCAAGGCGCTTCCCTTCGCAGTTCCACGAGTGGTTCGCAGGACCCGCCGTCCCCGGCGAAACGAACCGGAGGTGATCGACGAAAAGCCGCCCGGACACGGGCGATCCTGTGACACCAGTCACGATCAAACCAATTTCCCGGAGGAATATTCAAAGGTTGTTGATAAGCCCCCCGAACCTGAACTGAATTTATTATCCAATTGTTATTATTGAATAATGGATCGCCCAAAAACTGTACAATCCGAAGATTCTCATTGCTTTTCGGACCGGTTACCGGACATATCAACAACCTTTTCAACAGGGTTATCCACAGGCTTGTGGATGATCCGACCGGATCGACCGCCGGGTTCTTTTCCGACAGCGGGAAAGAACCCGGGATCCTGGAGATCGTCTCCGTCGTCATCGTGCGGAACGGGAAGAAAGAAGCCGGCAGGCAGGATGCCCTCAAATGACGGGGGTGATCGGTCAAAGAGAACGTTGCGGGATTTATCGGATCGGGGGATGACCGGCATGGCTCACATGCCGGTTGTCCGTGACTGTTCAGACCGGGGTGAGCCCCCTTCGCCACGGCGTTTCATGATGACGCCATGGAGATAACCCCGTAGGGGAATGGAAAGGGCATTGGGAGGGGGCCCTTCCCTGAGGTTATCTCCGTGGACTTTGTATAACTTTATCCTATACTACGGGAACGGCAATGTCAATTCCCAAAACGGTCCCGTCTTCGGAACGGACGACGAGACCATCGGGAATCCGCGCCGCGGAATCCCGCGATCGCAACCATCGATCCGCCGCCGGACCCATCCGGAATCCGCCCGCGGAGGTCCTGTGAAAATGCAAAGAAAGAGCATCGAATCGTCCGGAGGCAGCGGCAAAAAAACCCGGGATCTTGTTCGAACCGACAAAATCCCGGGAGAAAAGGGAATGATTCTAAATACGGACAATAATACCTCGGAGATAACCCCGCCGGGTTCCATGAGTTGCAAAGGTTAAGGAGCCTTTGCATCGGGGCTATCTCCTGGGATGAATGAAATAGACCGTATACTATATGTTTTATATTGTCAACCGAAATTAATGTAAAAATAAGTTATAGTAAACGCCGTTTATTGAAATACGGTAATGAAAGATCCCGAATTTCTCCGGGCACGACCGGTAATAGAGAATGAGGAAGGCAAACATGACCGCCCGCAAAGGACGCGCCTTCGAAAATATCTGTAGAATCTGATCCCGAATGCTGCTACATTTTTCCACGGATGTCTTTCCGAATCCTTGATATACGGCGCTCGATATCAATTCCCGGACGGATCCTCCGAAAGCGGCCACGTTTCGGAACCGCTGGTCCGTGACACGGCGGAACGGGATGTACGACTCATAAACGCCCATGGCAAATCAGAACAGCGACGGGAAGTTGGGAACTTTTCTGGGAGTCTTCACGCCGACCATTCTCACCATCGTCGGCGTCATCCTGTATCTCCGGCTTGGGTGGCTCGTGGGACACATGGGTCTTTACCAGGTCATCCTCATCGTCATCCTGGCAAATGCCATCACGCTGATCACCACCCTTTCCTTTTCCTCCGTGGCCACCAATACCCGCGTCGGCGTGGGCGGCGCCTATTACATCATCTCCCGGAGCCTCGGACTGGAAATCGGCGGGGCCATCGGTCTCCCCCTTTATCTGTCCCAGACCTTTTCCGTGACGCTCTATGCTTACGGTCTGGCGGAATCCATCCGTTTCGTGTGGCCGGATGTGCCCATTCGGGAGTCTGTCTTCTTCATCGTCCTGTTCGTCGGCGGGCTCTCCATCCCCGGAGCCCGTTTTGCCCTGAAAGCCCAGATCCCCATCCTGATCGGCATCGCCGTCTCCCTCCTGGCGCTTGTCGCGGGCGCGATACACCACTCCTGGGGAACCCCTCTTCCGTTGATTCCCCCCACGGGGGATCTCCCCTTCTGGTCCGGATTCGCCATCTTTTTCCCGGCGGTCACCGGCGTCATGGCGGGTCTCGGCCTGTCGGGAGACCTCCGGGATCCCGGCCGGGCCATTCCGAGGGGTGCCATCGCCGCCGTTCTTGCGGGCTTCGTCGTTTATCTCGCCGTCCCTTTTGTCCTCATTTTCGGGGCCTCGCAAAGTGACCTGAAAGGGGACACCCTGGTCTGGCTCAAAATCGCCCCACTCGGACCCTGGCTGATCCTTCCCGGCCTCTGGGGGGCCATCTTCTCCTCCGCCGTCGGTTCCATGCTGGGCGCGCCGCGAACCCTCCAGGCCCTTGCCATGGACAGACTGGCCCCCGGCTTTTTCGGGAGAAGAACGGGGAACTGGAAGGAACTAGCCCCCGGGATGACCCTTTCCCTCCTCATCGCCCTGGGAGCCGTCCTGCTTGGAAACCTGAATGCCGTGGCATCCGTGGTCACCGTTTTTTTCCTTACCACCTACGGCATGGTGAACATCGTCGCCGCGATGGAGTCCCTGAGCGGCGACCCTTCCTGGCGGCCGAAGATCCGCATCCCCTGGTATGTGAATCTTGCCGGCGGGATCGCCTGCGTCGCCGTCATTTTTCTGTTCAGCGCCCTTGCGGGCATCATCGCCGTCGTGCTTGAACTGTCCCTCTGGATGATCCTTTCCCGCAGGGAAAACCAGGCCCGCTGGGGCGACGCCCGGAGAGGGATCTACGAAACCCTCATCCGCTGGGCCCTTTTCCGGCTCACCATCCGGCCCATGCACGCAAGAAACTGGCGCCCCCATCTATTCGTTTTCGTTTCAGATCCCATACTTCATCTCGACCTCATCCGCTTCGGGAACTGGTTCAGCCAGGGACGGGGCGTCGTCACGGCCTGCCACCTCATCGTCGGAGACCTTTTCGATGAAAACATCGACGTGATTTCGGCCCGGAAAAACATGCAGGACATGCTCGACGGGGAAGGTCTTCCCGTGTTCGCCGAGGTCAACGTGGTGAAGGATGTTGTCGAAGGGATCACCAACGTGTCCCAGGCCGGCGGAATCGCCGGAATCGAGAGCAACACGATTCTTGTAGGCTGGCCCAGGGACCGTGAACTCTTCATCGATTTCCTGCGTCTCATCCGGCGTATGGAACGACTGGCCAAGTCCTTCATTATCGGACGGATCCGGCCGCGTTACATTCATCCCCGGGAAGGCGTCGAGAGAACGATTCACGTCTGGTGGGGCGGGCTGCAGCGCAACGGGGACCTGATGCTTCTTCTGGCTTACCTCCTTCGACAGAACGGGGAATGGCGCAACTCCCGGATCAAGATCCTGAGCGTCGCCTCCAGTGAGATGGCTAGATCCCAGACGGAACGCAACCTTGCAAGGCTCATTCCGGAAATCCGCATCCAGGCGGACATCCGTGTGCTGATCCGGGAGAAAGACAGGAGCATCAGCCAGATGATCCACGAACAGAGCGAGGGGGCGGAAGTGGTGATTTTCGGTCTGGCCACGCTGGAAGAAGGCGGGGAAGATGCCTATGTCGATCGGCTGGAGGACCTGGCAAACGATTTTCCCGTCGTCTTTTTTGTGAAGAACTCCTCCCTGTTCATCGGAGAGCTTCTGAGCCCGGCAAACGGCGAGGATCAGACGGGACGCGACTGAGCCTCCGCCCGGGAAAACGGGAAGAGCGCCCGTACGGACCCGCGGGCCTTTGGGGAAAGGAAAGACATGAGAATGAAATACGGGAGATTGACACGATGTTTCATTTTCGATGCCCCCCATGATCCGGCGGGAGCTTCTTCAAGGCCAAAGGATCTTCCTGGCGGTTTCTGAAAAGACGTCGGTAAGGATGTCGCGGAACGCGGATGCGGCTTTTTTACCGGCCTTGGCCATGACTTTCTGAAACTTGACCGCGGCAACCTGGATGGCGGGCGTGTCTTTTGTCAACTCTGCGATACTTTCCTCGAGCATTCGCCTGTCGCTGTCATCGATGGATTCGAGCATCCCGGCAAGATCGTTCGCCGCTTTGATTTTCAGGTCCGTCCAGGGAAACGGTTCGCCGCAGTTGATGCAGAACTTGGGAACCTCGTATCTGTCCACGAACGGGTCCCAGTATCCCCCGCGAATGGGTGTGTGGCAGGCAGGGCACAGGGTCATTGTGGCCGTACCGCACGTTTGACAGAAATCCTGGTTGTTCTCCGGGTAGCGATGCGTAAACTTGTTGACCACGTGACCGTTTTGACAAATCTGGGCAACGTCGTATCCCTCCGCAGCCATCTTCTCCCCTATTTGTCGATCGTTCCCTGACATCAGATCAGTGAGTCCCTCAAGTGACACCAATGCTCCATCTCATCCAAACGTCCGTACGGACCACGATTCCCGTCAGCCGAAAGTACCCCCTGAGGAACCGGATCGACTCCCGGATATCCGAAAAACCCGTTTTCAGGTTGTGTCGGGAATGAGAAAAAGTCGATGGATATGATTTGATACAATGCTCCCTTTTCGAGAAATCAGCCATGAAAAAAACGTACGTGGCATGTCATACGAATCAATGCAACCTGCTTTGTCTTGTCGATGAACCTGCGGGACGACACGCTTCTTTCGAATCGAAAAACGAGGATTCCATCACCCCCCTTTGCGGCCGCATCCTCGAGAAATCAGGTTCAAAAGTACATTCCCACCATTTTCGCACTTTTCTTACTCCTCTTTTCCGATAATGTCCACAGTTATCTTGTTTCGTCGTGTGCCCGATCACATTCACGCCGCCGATCGCAGGGAAACCTGCGACCGGCCGGCGCGTCCCCGCGTGCGCCCATCCCCCGGGGATGACTTGCCAAACCTGAAAACCGTGAATAAATAATCAGAAGCGCGTTTGAAAGGAGAGCGGAAATGGCGAAACGGATCATCGTTGTCGGAGGGTCCGCCGCGGGTCCGAAAGCGGCGGCCAAGGCAAGAAGGGTGGATCCCCACGCAGAGATCATCCTATTCCAGAAAGATCCCGAACTTTCCATGGCTTCCTGCGGATATCCCTATTATGTCGGAGGGTTCTTCGACGACAGGAACATGCTTCTCAGTACACCCACGGGGGTCGTTCGGAATCCGCAGTTTTACATCAACGCAAAGGGAATAGAGGCCCGGGCGGGAGTGGAAGTCCTGTCCATCGACCGTGCGGGAAAGGCCATCACCTGCCGGAACATCCGGACGGGAGAGGAAGGGTCCCTGTCCTACGACAAGCTCATCCTGGCCACGGGAGCGGTTCCGAAGATCCCCCCCGTTCCCGGAACGGGCCTCAAGGGCATCACCTCTCTGCATTCCATGAAGGACGCCGATTTTCTCCGGGGACTCCGGGATTCGAAATCGATCCGCAAAGCCGTCATCATCGGGGGCGGGCTCATCGGCATCGAAACCTGCGAGGCGCTTCAGCTCGCGGGGATGGAAATCACGGTGGTGGAACTCCTGCCCCAGCTGCTGACCTTTCTGGACTGGGAGCTTGCAAAAATCGTGGAAAACCATGTCCGGACCAAAGCGAATGTCATTACGGGAAACGGCATTGCGGCGTTTCTCGGCGAAAACGGACAGCTTACGGGCGTGAAGCTGCAAAGCGGCACCGAACTTCCCTGCGAACTTGCCGTGGTCGCCATCGGCGTGTCACCCAATGTCAGACTCGCGCAGGCGGCGGGCCTCGAAATCGGAGAAACGGGGGGAATCGCCGTGAATGCCCACCTCCAGACCTCCGATCCCGATATTTACGCCGCAGGGGACTGCATTGAATCGGTGAACCGGCTCACGGGGCGGAAAACCCTCTCCCCTTACGGCGATCAGGCGAA